>Ga0265324_10000009_pt1 | contig 254206 bp, 222 predicted proteins | sample 41419metaG_FD_198634 | JGI IMG/M metagenome (GOLD analysis project Ga0265324, IMG submission 198634) | Rhizosphere microbial communities from Carex aquatilis grown in University of Washington, Seatle, WA, United States - 4-14-19 metaG | ecosystem: Host-associated > Plants > Roots >...
ACGCCGGCGATCAGCAAAACGATGAGCAAGAGCTTGGATTTCATGACTGAGCTTTAAATCCCGACCCCTACGGAGGGCCTCCGGGGATTGTCCAATCTAATAAAGACGGATTCCACCCCCCAAAAGGCTCACCGGAGCCCCGCTTTCCAATCCCCTTTCCCAAAGTCGGGAGTTTCCTGGCGCCCGCGATTTTCCACGTCGGCCAAGTCCCGGATGGAGCCGAATGCCAAGGTTTCCGTCGGGCAGGCCTGAACGCAGGCGGAACAGCGAACGCATTGGACGTCGTTCATCGGGATGCCTTGGTTGGCGTAATTCATGACGTCGATGCCCATGTGGCAGCTTTGGGTACAGATGTTACAAGAGATGCATTTCTTCTTTTCAGCGAAGATACGGAAGCGCGAGAAACGCGTATAGACATGCATCAGGGCGGCCAAGGGGCAGCCGAAACGGCACCAGACGCGGCCGGAGAGGAAGAAATACAGGCCCAGCCCCAGCACCCCGGCGAAAAACACGTCGATGCCGAGTTTGTAGACCCCGCGGAAGGTATCCAGCCAGAGGGACTCGGCGCCAAGGTGCCGGGAGGCGTATCCGGCGGCGGTGAGGGCCAAGGCGGCTGCCAATACGGCTTGGCCGATGTTGTCCAGGCGCTTGGGGGTTTTCCCGTGCGGCGCCCTCTCGCGGGATTCATCGCCCAAAGCCTCGGCCATGCCTCCGCAGCTGCAGATCCAGCCGCAGTACGCGCCCTTCCCCCATCGCCATACGATGAAGAAGAGGATCCCGAAAGTTTGGACGAAAGGAAACCAGGTCCAGAAGGCGCTCCTTCCGAAATCATTCATGTCCAAGGGCCAGAAGAGCACCAGGCCGAAGCAAGAGTATTTGCCCGCCGGGAAGACTTCCCGCATGAGCCAGGAATTGGCGGCGAAATGGGACTTGATGAGCGGATCGAACAAATGGAACGGCAGCAGGAACAGAAAGAAGACCTGCACCGCCATGAGCACGAGCATTTGGCGGCGGATGTAACGCGTCTTCTTGACGGCCATGCGGCGAAGGCCGAAGACGACTACGGTGAGGCTATACAAAAGGCTATACCAATAAGTCGGGGCTTCGGACCAGCCCGCGCTTTGGCCCAGGAGGAAGCGGAAATAGATCCATGTGAAGAAAACGGCGACGGCGATGAAATAGGCGGACTTGAAGCGGGCCCAGGGCGTTCCGAAATACCGGGACCGCCGCCGGAGCGCGGCCAGCAAGGCCGCCGGGCCGGCGATCAGGAAGGCGAGCGAGCCCGCCCACCCAAGCAGAAAGCAAAGGGATGGATACCAGGAATAATGGTGTAAAGACCAGGGCAAGGTGCGGGCGAGGTCCGGCCGGAAGGGGACGGTGAGATACGCCAGGAGGGTCCCGGCTATCCCGTTGATACCTTGGAAAACGTCGCGGGCCGCTCCCGCCTTGCCGAAATAGACCATGCAGAAGAACGCCAGCATGGCCGCCAGGAAGATAAACCCCGTCGCGTCCTTTCCGCCCGCCCCACCGCCCGCCAACCGGATGCCCGATCGCTTCAAGAAGGCCGCCGGCAATTCCCGCCCGATCAGGACGAACACCTGGTCCGCAGGGATGGTCCGCTCGCCCTGGGGCCCCCCGCCCTGCGTCTCCGAAAGGACGGTTTCTCCCGGTCGGATGGCCTTGGGGACGCTCCCGAAAGCGGTTTCGATGCGTCCGCCTTCCTTTAAGAATTCCAATCTTTCCCGGTTTTCCGGCTTGGGGCGCGAGAGCGCGGGACCTCGATAGGCGAGGGTCACTTGATTGCCGGCCTCGGCCAGGGCGCAGGCGGCTTCTACCGCGGTGTCGCCCCCGCCCGCCACCAGGATGCGCTTCCCGTGGAAATCCCCGGGGTCGATCAGACGGTTGGAAACGTGGGGAAGATCTTCTCCCGGAATTCCCAAGCGCCGCGCATCCCCCGTCTTGCCGATGGCGAGGACCACGCGCAAGGCGGAAAAGCCGCCTTGGGAGGTTTCGACCCGGAGCCGGTTCCCCTCCCGGCGCACCCGGTCCACGCGGACGCCGACGCGGATCCGCAAGCCTTGGCCCTCGATCTGCCCATGCAGATCGGCGAGCAGGCTTTCCTTGGATCCGTCCCGGATGGCCAGCGGCGAAGCGGCCGCGTAGCCGTCCGGCTTGGCCAGGATGGGCTTGCCCTGGGGGAAGTTCTCGATGGTACTGAAGGGCCGGGTCGACTCCAGCACCAGATAGTCCGCTCCGGCGCGCGCGCAAGCCAGGGCGCAGGCCAGTCCGGCGGGTCCGGCGCCAATGATCAGCACTTCATGTCGGGCTTCCCCGGGCGATTCATCGCCCTTCTCGCCACCTTTTTCGCCACCCCTTTCCCCGCCCTTATCCCGACTACGTCGCGCTATGAAGTCCGCGTCCGCCAGGATGTGCCGGGCGGCGCGGGCGCCGCTTTCGGAAGCGAGTTTGAGCAAGGGCACGCCCGTCAGGTCGCCGACGATGTATAACCCGGGGACCGAGGAACGGTAATCGGAATCGATTTCCGGATAGCGTTCCACCGTCCCGGTCGGGTTGCCTTTTTGCAGCCAGCGAAAATAAGGGCCGACAATGGGGATGCGCAAACGGGCCTCGGGGTTAAATTAATATAAGAGTCCCTAACAGAATGCGGGCGAAGAGCGAGGCCGAGCCCCCATTCTGTTAGGGACTCTTGGGGAAGATATGGAAATGGAACTGCACTTGGTGCAAATGGCTATCGCGCGAGGGAAGTCCGAATTGAATCGGGCCAAAGTGCAGGCCTTGACCGCGCCTCTCAAGTCCTCGATTCCGGCGATGATCGTGCTTCCGGAGCTTTTCAGCACGGGCTACCTGGACGGCGCGGCGTTGTCCGGGGGTGCGGCTTCCGCCTCCGGGCGCACGGGGCCCGCAGGCAGCCTGGGCCCGGAAGCCCTGGCCGGCGTGGCCGCGGCGGATCGCGCTTTCCTAGCCGACCTGGCCCGAAGGACCCGCTGCTGGGTGGCCGGGACCACGGTGGAAGCTCCCCGGCAGTCGACACGGGACCTGAGCGACGGGGCCTCCGGCCAAGGCGATGAGGCCCAGAGTCCCCTGGCGCCTTCGAACCTTTTCCGCAATCTCAGCTTGCTCTTCGGCCCCGATGGATCGGAGCGGACCTCTTACCGCAAAATCCATCCCTTCAGCTATGGCGGGGAAGATAAGCTCTTCGAGGCCGGGCGCGAGATCGTCACCGTCGACGTGGAGGGTTGGGTGGTGCAGCCCACGATTTGCTATGACCTTCGTTTCCCGGAGTTGTACCGCGCGGGATCGGGCCGCGGCACGCACTTGATCCTGGTGCAGGCCAATTGGCCCGAAGCCCGGCAAAGCCATTGGCGCGCCTTGCTCCAGGCGCGGGCCATCGAGAACCAGGCTTTCGTGGCCGGGGTCAATTGCTGCGGGGACCAAGATGCCCTCCACTATGCGGGCGGATCGGTCGTGTACTCGCCTAAGGGCGAGCCGGTGGCGCAGACGGGCACGGAAGAAGGACTGCTCCGGGCCAAACTGGATCTGGACGCATGCAAGCAATGGCGCAAGCACTTTCCCGCCTTGCGCGATCGCCAGCCCTGGGACTTCTTTGCGATTTAACCGCCGGCGAAATACTACCTTTCACGAAGCATGAAGATCGCCACCGAGATCGCCTTGCAAGGCCCGTCGGAGCGGGTCTGGAGCGTCCTCACCGATTTCGCCGCCTACCCCGAATGGAATCGCCTGATGAAAGCGGTGCGCGGCCAGGCCGCGGCCGATGCGTCGCTGGAAGTGGATCTGCAGTATTGGGGAAAGCCCGTGCAGACCGTGGCGGGCACGATCACCGGTTTCATGGCGCCCAAGTATTTGAGCTGGACCTACGCCCATAAGCTCGGCGCCTGGTTCCTGGCCTCCGAGCACGTCCTTCGCCTGAAGGAAAAAGACGACGGTCGCGTGATTTTTTTCCAAGAAGTATACCATACCGGCCTGGGATTGCGATTCCGGCGCCGCGACGTGGAGCATTACGTGCGCCTGTCCCTGGACAAGCTCAACGATGATCTGAAGCATCGGCTCAGCGAAGGCGAATCTCCCGGGAATTAGTTTCGACGGCATCATGGGGTAGGCATGCAAGATACGGTGCAAACGATTCTGGTGATCGAGGACGAGGATGCGGTGAGAAGCCTGCTGCGCACCCTGTTGCGGTTGGCGGGTTACGAAGTGCTCTCGTGCCAGGATGGCGAGGAAGCCTTGGATCTCCTGGAGGCCAGGGGCGGGGCGATGCAACTCCTGATTACGGACGTGAATCTGGGTACGGGGATGGACGGTTTCGAGGCGGCCCAGGCCCTGCGGTCCCGGATGCCGTCGCTCAAGGTGCTTTACATGTCGGGGGAGGAAGAGGCGGACCGGCTGGCGGAGCGCGCCGAGGCCAGCGAGCGTTTCCTACTGAAGCCCTTCACGCCTCGCTCGTTCACCGATGCCGTGCGGACGATGCTGAGCCTCGTCAAGGAGAAGGTGGTTTCTTGACGGCCGCCCGGGCATCCGAAGCTTCGGACAAAGTCGCCCGGGTCGCCTTCCCTTTCTTCGCGCCATATTCCCACAGATATTCCGGCGCGCCCTCCAGCCACGCCGCATAGCGCGCCAGCACGAAGAACCAGTCCGAAAGCCGATTCAGGAATTTCAGCACGAGGGGATCGACGGCCTCTTCGCGCGCCAGCCGCAAGGCCTCGCGTTCTGCCCGCCGGCACACCGAGCGGCATTGATGCAAAGCCGCGTTGGCCGGGGACCCGCCGGGCAGGACGAAGGAATCCAAAGCCGGTAGCACGGTTTGCAACGAGTCCATCTCCGTTTCCAGCGCCGAGATGTCCGCTTCGGCCAGGGTGGGCATGCTGGGATAACTCAGGCCGGCCGGGGTGGCGAGCAGGCTGCCGGCATCGAACAGGCGATTCTGGATGCGGCGCAGTTTGGCTTCGAGATCGGCCGCGGACGCGGGAGCCTTTTGCGCTGCGGAGGACTTGCCTGAGGACGCCTTGCGGGCGGCGGAGACGCGGCGTGGGAGGGCCGCGAGGACGGTGCGGGCCGTGCCCACCAGGCAAAGCAACTCGTCCACGGTACCGTAGCTTTCCAACTTCCGGCAATCCTTGTCCACGCGGACGCCGCCAACCAGCGAGGTTTTCCCCTTGTCGCCGCCGCGCGTGTAGACACGGGTAATGCGAATAGCCATGGGGCAGAATGTAATCCAAAAGCGTTACAATGGAAGCGTATGGATTCCCCGGAAACGGATCTGGTCGCGCGCGTGCGCGCGCAGTACGAAGCGTATCCTTATCCCGCTTACGGACTGTTCCTTCCCTTGCGCGGCCAAGAGGCTTACGCTTCCAACTCCCTGTTCGCGGCGCGTCTGCTAGAGCAGCGCGGCCTGGAGCCCGCCCTGCGACGCGCCCCGGCGCCAGCCGTGCTCTTAGCCGGGTGCGGGGACGTATTCCCGTATCTCGCCACCTTCTGGGAGCCGCGCCGTCACGACCTGATCGCGATGGACCTGTCGGCGCGCAGCCTTAGGCGCGCGCGTCTACGCTGCCTCCCGCGCATGCGCGCGATGAAATGGCTGCGGGCTGATCTCGGGGACGAAGAGACCCCGCTTCCGGAAAATCTTGCGCATGTCGATTGCTATGGCGTGCTCCATCATATGGCCCGGCCCGCGGCGGCCTTGGGACGCATCGCCCGCCTGCTCGCTCCCGGCGGCACGGCGCGCATCATGGTCTACAACAGCGATGCGCGAACTTGGATCCGGCACCTGCAAAGGGCTTTCGCCCTGCTCGGCCTGGAAGGGACGGAAGCCCGGGATCGGTCGGCGGCCCGATCCCTGCTCGAAGCCTTAGCCGAGGTCTCCCCTGCCCTGCGCGCCCGCCTCGCCGCGATGGGCGAGGTCCTATCCCATCCGGCGCGCTTCGTCGATACTTTTTTCCATGCGCGCGAGGCGCGTCTGGGGGCGGCCTATTGGTTGCGGGCCATCGCGGACGCGGGCCTGACGCCCATCGGATTGTACGACCGCTACGGCGAGTTGGACGATTTGCCCAATCCCTTATCGGAATTCCCCGCGGAGTCGGCCTTGCGGGAGCGCATCGCCGATCGCCGATTCGAGAACAATCTGGAGTTATACCTGGCTCGGGCGGATTCGGGAGGCAAAGCCAGTGGGCGACCCGGTAAGGTCGTCGGCGCGGAACAGTCCCGTCGTCCTCTCGCGATCCATCTGCCTTCCCCGCTTGCGCTCCGGAGCCCGCCAAAATCCTGGTGGGATTACCGGGAAACGCGCAAGTTACCCTGGGACCTGCGCCGGATCGTTTGGAGGCATTTCTTGGCCAACCTGTGCAGCCGCCGGGCCCAAGCCGATGTCTGGGCCGGCCGCATGCCCCCGCGCGCCTTCCAGCGATTGGGCCGCCTGGGAGCGATTTGGCCGGATGAATGCGCGAGCGCGGAACTTAAGGGATTGCTGCGGAGTCCATTGGAAGCCTCCATGGAGCCGCCGGAATTCCCGGCCGCGTCGGAGGTGCGGGGAAACCGGGTCATACGGGACCGGGTCGAAGGGTTATTGCGCGGTAAGGCTTGTCCGAAGGGGCAAGAGGAGGGCGGGCCAACGCCAAAGGAACGCCTGACAACGCGAGCGGAACGACAAGCGGAAATGGTCATGACGCGCCTGTATGCCGCGCAACAGCCGTAAGCGCTCCCTAAACTCGACTCGCTGCAAAGAAAATTACAGGGAGCGGCGGAATTCCCCCAGCCGCTCCACCGCCAAGGCTAATGTTTCCTCCTTCTTGCAGAAGCAGAAACGCAACTTGTGGGCGACCGTGGCGGCAGCGCGGCCCGAGAGCGCCTTGGATGTATAGAAAGAGCTACCGGGCACCGCGGCCACCTTGGTTTTTTCCACCAGGTGGCGGGCCAGTTCGGCATCGTTCCGGAACCTGCCCTTGATCAGATCGGCCACGTCCGCCATAACGTAATAGGCGCCCTTGGGAACGTGGCAGCGGAAACCGGCGGCTTCCAGTCCGGCGACCAGGAAATCGCGGCGCGCCCGGTAATGATCGGCCAATTCCTGGTAGAAGACCGGACCTAGCCCTAAGGCCCCGCGCACCGCTTCCTGCAACGGCGTCGCCGCGCAGACGGTCATGAAGTCGTGAACCTGCCGCAAGCCGTCGGTGAGGCACGCGTCCGCCACCGCCCATCCCACCCGCCAGCCCGTGATGCCGTAGGTCTTGGAGGCGCTGCCGATGGTCACGGTGAGATCTTCCAAGCCCGGGAGCGAAGCCGGGCTTACATGCGCGGAACCATCGTACAGGATATGCTCATAGATCTCGTCCGAGAACACCTTCACCCCCCAGCGTTGGCAATGCTTGGCGATGAGGGTGAGTTCTTCGCGGGTGAAGACCTTTCCGGTAGGGTTGTGCGGGGTGTTGATGACGATGGCCGCGGTACGACGGTTGAAGGCGCGCGCCAGTTCCTTCTCGTCGATGGACCAGTCCGGCTCCCGTAAGGTGACGTATACCGGCTTGGCCCCGCAGAGATAGGCGTCCGGATGGTAGTTCTCGTAGAAGGGCTGGAAGAGGATGACCTCTTTGCCCGGATCGAGGGTGGAGAGGAAGGCGCAGATCATGGCTTCGGTCGCCCCGCACGTAACCGTGACGTTACGGTCGGGATCGGCCTGGATCCCGTTATAGGCCCCGACCTTCTTGGCGATCGCCTGGCGCAGGGATGCCATGCCCCAGGTGATGGAATACTGGTTGTAATCTCCGTCGACGGAGGCGCGGGCGAATTCCTTGAGGGCCGGATCGCAGGGGAAATCGGGGAAGCCTTGGGCCAGGTTCACCGCGCCATGCAAATGCGCCAGCCGCGTCTGCTCGCGGATGACCGACTCGGTGAAATCGCGGAGACGCCGGGCGGGAGCCGCCATGGCGACTGCGGCGGATTTCCGCGGCGCGGATGAGGAAGGGACGGCGGAGGATTTTCGCGCGTTTTTGGAAGCACGCGGCAAGGTAGGCTTGGGTTTGGATCGGGACTTCGGCATGCGCGAAATCTAGCCAGAAAAAGCGGGATTCAGGCGCGGTCGAAGCGCGCGATGCCGGTGCGGGAGCGGGGATCGCGGCGGCAACTCCGGCAAAGGAAACCCGCGGCGGACAGATGATCCGCGACGCGCTCATAAGGGATGCCCGAGATCTCGTGGAATTCGAAGATGATGCGGTTAAAGCGCCGCAGTACTTCCGGCGCGGCTCCCAAAAGGGTTTCCATCTCGGCCCCTTCGCAATCCATCTTGAGAAAATCGATTTGACCCGAAACCCCGGCCGCCTCGATCCAATCGGCCAGGCTCAGGACCTTTACCTGTTCGACGCCCGCCGCGCCATCGGCGCCGGCCCCACCAGCGGCCGCGGCGCCGCTCGGGCCTGCATAGAAGCTGCTATAAGGACTGCGCTCGGCGGCGAAGATTTCCCGCACTCCGCTGATTCCCGCGACGCCCGCCTGCAACGCCGTGATACGGCCGCCTTTGGACGCGTCGGGCGCGGAGGCCAAATTCTCCTCCAGCTTCCGGAAAGTGGCCGCGACCGGCTCCAGGGCATGGACCCGGGCCCGGGGGCAGGTATGGGCCGCGTAGAGCGCGAAGGCACCGAGATTGGCGCCGGCATCGAAGATCACCCTCTCCCCGCCCACCAGCGGATATTCCTCATCCACCCAGGCGCTCCAGAGGACCAGGAAATCATCCCCGAACTCCAACCGATAGGAACCGCCTCCCTTAAGGCCGATGCGGATCGGGGAACGGATTCCTTTCAGCGCCACGTAGTACATCAAGGCCGGGATGGGCTCGGCGAAGACTTGGAACGCTTTGCGCACCTGAACGGGCCGAAGGCGCGCGCACCGGATCAGGGTATGATAGATGCGCAGAAATATTTTCTTCAGATTGGCCCTCGCGGCCGCCCGCGCCAAAGGCAAAAGCCCAGCCTCACTTGCACCGAATCGATATGCGGCAACGCCTGGTCATGATCCCAGAGCTCCAGGCGGATGAACTCGCCTTCCTCCGCCTTGCCGCGGGCGCCCCCTTCCAGGGCATGGTACTCGTCGGAGGGGAGGTCCAGCGAGCAACCGAAGTAGTGGATGGCCTCGTCATCCAGGCCCGAAGAGGTATACAAGGGCCGTTCGTTCAGCCGGATCAATTGATCGCGCCTTACTTCCAGCCCCGTCTCCTCGTGCAACTCCCGGACGGCCACCGCGGCGGGGTCGTCCACGTTTTCGTCCACCATGCCGGCCGGGAACTCCAGGGTTTCCGCCCCGCTCCCCACGCGCCGCTGGCGCAGCATGAGGAATTTCTTCTCGCCCGACTCCCGGTTGGCCACCTCCGTGACGACTACCACCGCATGTCCGCGCAGAAGCGCGAAGGCCGGCAAGGGACGGCCGGCGGGATCTTCGATGCGGGTCTTGAGGAGGGCGAAGAGCAGGGAACCGTCGTGCTTGGAACAATCGGCCAGCAGCTCCACTTCGCGGAAGACGCAACCGTTGGATTCCACGGTGCGCTTCCAAGCCCTGTATTTAGGGGCCGCGAGCAATCTCTCCGGTTCCTGCATGATCGGCGATCAGGGCCCCATGGCGTGGAATTCGAGCCCCAGGCCGATGCGCGTCATGGCTTGGGCGTTCTTGCCTATGAAGAACGAAGGCACCACCACCGCGTAAAAATCGAGCGTGGGGGTCGCCTTGAAAACGGCCATGGCATCGCCGCCCAGATCCACGTAATGGTTCACTACGTGGGAGTAGCCCACGTGGGGGCCGACGCGTAACCAGAAAGCCTGGTCTATTTTCGGTTTCCAGTAGGCGGCCACGTAGCCGCCGAACTCCTCGGCGGCGTTCCAGCCGTCGGTCTGGGGCGCGAAATGGTTGTAGTTCAGGTGCAAGCCGAAGTCCCAATCGTCATTGGCGGAGCCGATGACCCCCAACTCCCCGCCTACGCCGAGTTTGTAGTTGTCATCGAAGATGTCCGCCCGCAATCCCGCGTCCCCTTTGAGAGCGGCAGCCGCGAGGACGGGGGCGAGGCACAAAATGGCGGCGAAGGCCATACCACGGGAACAGGTCATGCTTTTCTCCTCTTAGGTCCGGGACCGAGGCCTGAATATATCGACTTGGGGCCGGATGGGCAACCGGGATCCGGGCCGGGAAATCGGCGCCGTCCTCGAACCGCCGCGACCCGCAAGAACACCCGCTACAGATCCGCCCAAGGCTGGGGCTTCAGGAAATACTCGGTCAGGCGCGCTTCCGGGCTGCCGGCCTCCGGCGTCCAGCCATAGGTCCATTTGGCCAATGGGGGCATGGACAGGAGGATGGACTCCGTGCGCCCGCCGGATTGCAGGCCGAACAGGGTGCCGCGATCCCAGAGCAGGTTGAACTCCACGTAACGCCCGCGGCGATACAATTGGAAGTCCCGTTCCCGCTCGCTGACGGCCTTATCCCTTCCAGTCAGAAAGGGCCGATAAAGATCGGGGAAGGCCAGGCCGAGCGCTTCGGCCCAGGCGAAATCCTTCCCCTTGTCTTCGCGTAGATGATCGAAGAACAGGCCGCCCACGCCGCGCGGCTCTCCGCGATGCTTGAGGAAGAAGTAGGCATCGCAGGCTTCCTTCCAGGCCGCGTAGTCCCGGCCATGGCGCAGGCACAGGTCCCGCAGGGCGCGATGGAAACCGATCACCTGCGCCTCCAACGGATAATACGGGGTCACGTCCACCCCGCCGCCGAACCACCACACGTCGCCCGCCTCGAAGTAGCGGACGTTCATGTGGATGGTGGGAACATGCGGGTTACGGGGGTGCATCACCAGGCTGACGCCGGTGGCATAGAAAGGGGTGCCGGGGGCGATCTTGAATTGGGTGGCCGCCGCGGGCGGCAACGAAGATCCGGTGATGGCGGAAAAGCCCACGCCGCCCTTCTCCAGCAGAGGCCCGTCTTCCCAGGTGCGCGTGACGCCGCCGCCCAGGCCCGACGCGTAAGTCCACGCATCCTCGCGGAAGGATTTGTCTTCCCCGGAAAGGAACGCGGAGATCCGTTCTTGCACGCCGCGGAAGGCGGCGGTGATGGCATCCTTGTGGGGGGCCGGCATGGGAGGCTAAGCTAGGAATTTTTCTACTTTCGGTCGGATCGAAAACGAAGGAGCCCCGTTGCGTTAGGGGCTTGGAAGGCAAGCATGGGCGGATTCCTGTATTGGTGGCAGCATCTTCCTTCCCACCTGGACCCCGTTCTTCTCCACCTCGGGCCTTTGCGTATCCAATGGTACGGACTCATGTACCTGGTGGCCTTTACCGTAACCTACTTCCTCGCCCGCTCCCGCTGCCGAAACGAAGAGCGCTTCCAGCGCTACGACGTGGAGTTCCTTAAGAACCTTCTGACCTATTCTTTCATCGGCGTGTTGGCGGGCGGCCGCTTGGGCTATGTCCTGTTCTACAACCTCAAGTACTACGCGGCCCATCCCTTCGAAGTCATCATCCCCTTCAGCTTCCACGGCGGTTTCCATTTCACGGGCATCTCCGGCATGTCCTACCATGGCGGCGTGACCGGCGCCATCGTGGGCGGATACCTGTTCTGCCGCAAGCATAAGACCGCCGATGGGCGGCCCGCCGACTTCTGGAATCTCTGCGATCTGTTTTTCCCCATTGCCCCCCTCGGCTATGTCTTCGGGCGCCTAGGGAACTTCATCAATGGCGAACTCTGGGGCCGCGTGACCGACCGGGCCATCGGCATGTATTTCCCGCTCTCCCCTGATGCCGACGTGCTGCGGCATCCGTCCCAATTGTATGAGGCTTTCTTCGAGGGCTTTTTCATCTTCCTGGTTTTCCTCTTTCTACGCCGCCTGAAATCCCCAAAGGGATCGATGTTCCCCGCCTACATCTTCGCCTACGGTTTCGTGCGCTTCTTCATCGAGTTCTTCCGCGAGCCGGATCGCCAACTCGGCTTCGTCCTGCTGGGCCGGTTTTCCCGCGGCCAGGAACTCTGCGCGGCCATGATGGTTTTCGCCATCGGCCTGTTCGTATGGCTGCGGTCGCGCAAGCCAGCTCCCGAAGCCGCCTAGGCCTTCGAATTGGCCGAAAGCGTAAGGCCCGGCAAAAGGGCTATCCCTGCGCTTCTCCGCCTTCCGCCTATCGGCAGGAATACGGTTCTTACGAACTCTTCGGGGGCAAGAGCGCGTCCGACCGGTCCCTAAGCCCGGATCTTTTCCTTCGAGGTTGTGAAGGGCTCATAGCTGAGCGCGTTATAGCTGCGCTCGCGGCCCCAGCCGAACGGCTTTTCGAACAGGCCCATGGCCCAATGCCCCTGAGCCTTCTCAAGGAAGAAGACCTCATGGGTCTTCTTCACCCGGGCCATTTCGCGTATGTACTCCAGCTCATCCTCCATGCCGTGTCCGCGCGCCAGGATTTCCATCTCCACGTATTCCATCACGTTCCCGCTTTCCAGCCGGCCCGCGAAATACATAGGCATAAACCAGCCGATCATATGGCAAGACAAGCCGATCGCCTTGCCGATGCAGGCGTATTTGATCTCCAGCCACCGGGAAGGCCGCGCGCCGAGCTTCCCAAGTATGCGGCCGACCTGTTCCCGGTGCAGCCATTCTTCCCTTTCGATGCGCAAGAGATCGGCTTTCTCGAAGGCGTCGCGCACGCTGGCCGCGTGGCCACGGTAGGCGTAGGCGGCGGCGCGTTCGGCGGAATAGGCCAGCCGCGTCAGATCCAGGAAGGCGCCCATGCCGGAGGTCAGGCTAGGGTCTTGCGGGATCGTTTCAGAGCCCGGTTCCCCAACTGCCCGCAGGCGGCCATGGCATCCTTGCCTTTGGTACCGCGGATGCGGCAATACTGTCCCGCTTCCATCAGCCATTGGAAGAAATTCGCGGTCGCTTCGCGCTCCGGCCGCGCGAAGGGCGAGTCCCGGCGGGGATTGTAGGGAATGAGGTTCACGCAGGCCTTAAGGCCGCGCAGGTATTCCGCCACTTCCCGGGCATGCTCTTGGGTATCGTTGACTCCGGCGATGAGCACGTATTCCATGAAGAGGAAATCGCCGCGGCGATGCAAGGGGAAATCCGTCAGGGCGGCCTTCAATTCGGACAAGGGCCATTGGCGGTTGATAGGCATGATGCGCGAACGCACCGCGTCGTTGGGCGCGTTAAGGCTTACGGCCAGGCGCAGGCGGGAAAAGCCCTCGGGCGGCGGCCGGCGGGCCAGTTCCGCCAGGCGGCGGATGCCGTCCACGTGGCCGACGGTGGAAATGGTGATGGAGGATTGCCCGATGTTCAGCCCGCGCTGATCGGAAAGGATGCGCACGGCTTGCAGAACGTTGTCCAGGTTATCCATGGGTTCGCCCATGCCCATGAAGACCACGTTTTCGATGGGTTCCTTGAGCACGTGGCGCGCGACCATGACCTGGGCCACGATCTCGCCCGCATCCAGGCTGCGCAGGTAGCCCATCTGCGCGGTCTCGCAGAAGGTGCAGCCCATTTTGCATCCCACTTGCGACGAAACGCACAACGACTTGTATTGCTTCATGGGGATGACGACGGATTCGCTTTCGTAGCCATCGCGCAGCTTGAGAAGGAATTTGTAGGTATCCCCGTCGCCGCTGCGGCCGGCGATCTCCGGGAGGCGGTATCCGAAGGCTGCGGAGACGGCGGAGGCCAAGGAAGGGTTGGCAGCGTATTCGGGCAGCGCGCCTGGATCGTCGGCGGAGCGCCGGTAGAGGGCGCGGAACAAGGCGCCGGAATGGTATTCCCCTTTGCCGAACCGGCGCGCGAATTCGGCCGTGAGGCCGGCGTAGTCGTAAAGCAGGATATCGTCGGGGCCAGTGAGGGGCATTTTCCTGATCTACCTAAAAGCTTTGGATCGTGCATCCAGAGCCACCGGATTGACCCATACACCGTGTCCCGTCCGATCAATGACGGAAATACCCTTACCTCCCCGGCCGGGAGAGGCGCCCATCCATGCGGTAAAACGTTTCTCCAATCGCGGCCCGTCCCATGATGAGATATTTTCGATCCGCTCCGTTGCGGCGCGATCGGATGGCGCGCTCGGGCCGCACGGATGAACCGGCTGTAAGGTTCCACTTGGCTAACCAAGCAGCGGACACCCCAGCGATGGAACGGAACTCACCCCCGAAATAAAGGGTGCCCTTGAAAAGGCCCGTGGAGCGCACGGTCAGATCCGATGCTCCGACGTCCAGCAGTAGCCAGTCTTGGCCATCGAAGCACCCGGCCAAGGCGTACCTGTTCGCCAAATCGGGGAAGACCCCGCCGTCGAGGCATAACCGATCCCCGTCCGTGAGCAGATTACGGGGCCCCGATACGCGTTCAATCACCTCCCAGGCCTTCCCATCCCAAGCCATCAAAGCCTCATCCGACGGGGATTGCCGGCCCGCCCCGTAGCCTAGCGCATACAAGCGCCCTTTGAACACCTGGAGCGCGTATACCGAGTCGAATAGGAGACTATCCCCCGGCACGTTCCGGAACGCGGACCAGGCTTTGCCATCCCATGAGGCGAAGCTGCAAAGGGCGCCGCCTTTGCTGAGCGCGAAGCTCCCGGCCGCGAAATCCGAGCCTTGGTATTCCGCGATGGTTTTTACGGTACCGAACAGTCCCGTTCCCATGGCTGTCCAGGTCCCCGCTTGCCACCGGCCAATGGAATGCCCGATAGGCAACGCGTTGGGACCCAATTTAAACGTGGAATCGCTGCGGCCCGCCACGATCATACCCTCTCCGGCAGGGGCAAGGGCGAATGCGGGCCCTCCGAATCCGTCTCCGAGCGGATGCCAGCCAACGCCATCCCACCGAGCCACATTCAGGGCCAGGCTGTCGCCCGCGCCCGCGAAATCGCCACCCGCGTACATCCCGTCCAGACCTGCGCACCAAGCGTTGACGTCGACCAGGCGATTGTCAATGGGCCTCTTAAGGCCGCCGCCCAAGGTATCCCAGACGTTACCCCCGTCCCAGGCCGCGGCATGCGAGACCGAGTAAGGGCCCGCCATGTGCAAGGGATTCCCGCCCATATACAGGCGCTTTCCGTCCGAACCCATGGAGGTCGGGTAGGCGGCGGGGCCGTAGGGGGGCTTGGTCGTCGTGAGCGGGCTCCAAGCCTTGCCGTCCCATTGGGAAAAGTAATCGGTTCGCTGCTTCCCCAGTCCGATCATGTTCGCGCTTTGGATGAGCTTGCCGCTCGCCGTGAAGGCGAGCAGATTCGTCTCGCCGCCGTTGCCTTCCTGCCAATCGTGTATTTTGAATTCCTGGCCGTCCCAACGGAAAAGCGCGAAGCCTTCGTTGAAGCGTTCGCTGGCCAGAAAAAGATCCTTGCCGTTCGAGGCGAAACGGCCCGCGTAAAATCCGAAGGCATCCCCCGTCACCTCGGTCCAGACCTTGCCATCGTAACGGGAAATCCGGAAGAGCCCGATCGGGTCCGACAATTCCTCCAACATGAATAAGGCCCCATCGTGCCAGAGGATATCATGGACTACTTGTACGTCGCTTCCGGCGGGGCTGGACCACGCGCTGCCGTCCCAGCGCATGAGATTGGAAACCCCCGGCGCCGGATCGAAGCTACCCGCCATCCACAACTTGCCGCCATAGCCTTCGAGCTTGATCGCTGTGCCTTTCATCACCGGGCCGAAGCGCTCCCAGGCAGCGCCATTCCACCGGAAAGGCCCCGTATAGGTGTTCGCGAACAAGGTGTCTCCTAGCGAACCGATGCCTATAGGAAAATTGTCATCGCCGAATCCCTGTCCCATCGGGTGCCAAGCGCCTTTCTCCCAATAGGCGGCCTGACGGCAGGAATCGCAGCCAATGGCCCGATCGAAAAAACCCACCGCATACAATCGATCAGCGATCCATTTCAAGCCCATCACCCAATTATTCAGGCCGGGATAGCCTTCGCTCCAGCGTGTTCCATCCCATTTCAGAATCGGGCTGCCGGAGAAATCGTCCGCACCGTGAAAGACGCCTCCGATCACAATCGTATCCCCGCGAATGACCATGGCGTTCGCATACACGTCGGGGCCTAGGAAGCGGAATGGCGTTTCCAGGTTTGCAGCGGGGACAAGGGTACTGTGACCCGGATAAACCGGGGCGACGGCGACGGCCAGGGCGATCAGAGCCGGATGGAAAAGGCCTAACCAATTGCTGGGCATCAGGTCTCCGTCGGGTAAATTCAGAGTAGCCATTTCCGGACCAAGCGGAAAGGGGGGCTGCGGGCCAGCTCCGCCAAACCTCGGGGCCGTCCACATTGCCGACGGTCGAAATGGGAAATGAGGATTTTCCGCTCTACAGCCCGCGTTAATCGAAAGGATGCGAAACGCGCAACCACTTGTATTGCTTCATTGTGATGACGACGGATTCGCGCTCGTAACCGCCACGCAGCTTGAGGTGGAACTTGAACGTCCCGCCTCCGTCGCCGCCCTAATCATCCAAGGTAAACGGCGTGAAGTGAGTATCCCGATCGTAATAATCCTCATGCTCCGTCCGCTTCAAGAACCCCACTACGCGGTAAGTCACCGGAGTCATCACCACTTCCCAGCCCGTTTTCAAAACGTATTGGGTAAGCGTCACTTTGAGCACATCGCCGGTGGCCCATATCCCGCCGAAGGCGATGAAATAAAACAGAGAGGAGTCCACCAACTCCCCCACCAAGGTCGACCCGATGGTGCGCATCCACAGCCACCTGCCTTCGGTCCGGATTTTCATCTTGGCCAGCACGAAGCTGTTCGCGAAGCTGCCCGACCAGAAGGCGATCATCGATCCGGCCGCGATGCGCCAGGCATTGCCGAACACGCCTTCCAGCTGTCCCTGGTAAGCCTTCATCCATGCGCTATCGGCCGCGGGCAAATGGACCACCACCCAGGCCATCAGCGAGGCGAAGGCGAGCGAGCCGAATCCGGCCCAGACCACGCGGCGGTCCCGCGCATAACCGTACACCTCGGTCAACACGTCGCCGAAGATGTAAGAGATGGGAAAGAACAATACTCCCGCCCCGAAGGTGACCCGGCCCAACACCGGTAGGGTCAACACAGCCTGCTTGGCCGCTCCGATGAAGTTCGAGCACAAGAGCACGGTCACGAAGGCCGCCATCACCAGGTCGTAGTACTTGTAGGTTTTCTTTTCCATGTTTCCTTGCTCGGTTGAGAGAAGTATGGGCCGTCCTTGACCCCGGATCAGCGGACCAGGGCCCCATCGGGCCGCCAACCGTGCCCCCCGTACTCCAGCATGGCGTCCCCGCCGCGGAGCATGAGGACCGGAAGGCCCGCGTTCCCGGCGCGCGGGGGAAGCGGGGCATGCGCTGCGGACGGGCCGAACGTTTTCAAATCCCACGAGGCGTACCAGCGAATCTGCAAGGTGTTCGCGGCGGGAACGGAGATCGGCAGGAAGACATAGCGCGAATTCGCGCTGCCCGATCCGTTCCAGCGATCGCCCATGAACATGTATCCGTCGGCGTAGCCGGGGATCTTGAAGATGTAGCACGATTGGGAGTCGAAGGTGGTATGCGCCGTATCGCCCACGCAGGGATCCCCGCGCCCGGTATACGGTCCCTGGGCGTTTGCCGCCGTATAGTACGTCGCCCGGTTGGGATCCCAGCCCGTGCACTGGCTGGTGATCAGGTAGTAGATCCCGTCGCGCTTCATAAGCGCCGGGCCCTCGCAATGGGCCTTTAGATCCACGTCATTGGCGGTGACGCCCGCGTAGTCGGCGCTCAGCTCCACCATGCGGATGGTGACGTTGACGCTATCGGCGGCATACAAGAGGTAGGCTTTGCCATCGTCGTCGGCGAACATCCCGAGATCCCGCGATTGGTGCCCGTTGGGCCGGAAATGGCCTTGCAAGACGAAGGGGCCCTTGGCGCTGTCGCTGAGCGCCACGCCCATCTGGGCCAGCTTATAACCGGTGCTGTCGTAATGGAACCACATCGCGTACTTGCGGGTGGCGGCATTGTAGATCACCTTGGGCCGCTCCAGCACGCCGATGCTCCCCCGCGGAAAAACCACCCCTTCGAACTTCCAGTTGTACAAATCGCCCGAAGAGTAGCAGGCGATGCCGCGCGGGGTCCCGTAGTGTTCGCCATACCAGTAATAGGTTCCGCTCTGCGCATCGCGAAGGATGTTCCCGCCATGGGAATCCACCGGGGACCCATCGTCCGCGGGCCAGGCCGCACCGGGGGCGAAGGCGGACAGTCCGGCCGCGAAGGCCGTCCCGGAAAGGCCCGCCGGGGAGAAGAACGCCCAAGCGAACAGGGCGGCGACCCGGAGCCAGGCCTTCGAGAGCGTTGCGCGCCGCCGGGGCGCGCCCGCGCGCGAGCCCGGAATCAACCGTACCCCGGATCGGGCTGGAGTTCCTGCATCAAGGCGGCCGCATTCGCCAAGGCGTCGCAACGCTCGTTCTCTACGTTGCCCGCATGGCCCTTCACCCATTGGAAGCGCACGTTGTGGCGCGCGCAGACGGTAAGCAGCCGTTCCCACAGGTCCGGGTTCATGGCCATCTGCTTATCGGCCTTGCGCCAGCCGTTGCGGCGCCAGCCGCGGGCCCAGCCCTTCTCCACCGCATCCACCACGTACTTCGAGTCCGAGTACAGCACGACCTTGGCTGAAGCCTTCAATGCCTCCAGGCCGACGATGGCGGCCATCAATTCCATGCGATTGTTGGTGGTACGGCGATAGCCCCCGCTCAATTCCTTGCGCTTGTCCTGGAAGAGGAGAACGGTACCGTACCCCCCGGGGCCGGGATTGCCCAGGCAGGCGCCGTCAGCGTAAATAATGACGTTATCGTCCACGGCGCAAACATAGCAGCGCCGCGGGGATTAGGCTACCGTAAGGGGCCGGGCCCGGGTGAAGGGAACTTGGGGTGGATTAAAAAACTCAATCCCAGGTTACGCGAACGACGCCGGGGCAGGCGGTAAGGCTAGCCACCACCTGGCGCGACAGCGTGGGGACGTCGTTGCGCCGCAGCTTTATTTCGCATTGGAGGGTGCGCCTTTGCCCGGCCAGATCATAGTCGTAGGAAACGCGCTGCACCTTCACGCCCGTTCCTTCCAGGCGACCGCGGATCTCGTCATCCGAAATCCCGTTCAGGCCGAGCACCACGGAAACACTGCAATAAAAGTCCTTCTTGATGCGCGTCTCCATATGCGGCAACGCGTAGAGGGCGAAGAAGGCGATGGCCGTGCCGAGCATGCCGACGGTGATATGGCCGCTGCCGAAGGCCAGCCCCAGGATGGTGATGAACCATAGGACCGCTGCGGTCGTCACCCCGCGTACCAGCGTCCCCTGGCGGATGATGGCGCCCGCGCCGAGGAACCCGATACCGGTCAGGATGCCCGCCGCCAGGCGCGCCCGATCGGGCCGAAAGGCCGAAGCCGCCCCCAGGACGGATTCCCGATAGAAATCTTCGGAAAGGATCATGGCCAGGCACGAAGCCACGCAAGCCAGGGTGGTGGTCTTGAGCCCCGCCGCGCGGCCATGGCTTTCCCGTTCCAACCCCAGTATCAGGCCTGCCGCCATGGCGAAAGCAATACGGATGAGTACCGTTTTAACGTCTAAAGCGCCGTCCGGATTCAAAATCGACATTCTGCCTTCATAGTAACCTCGATTTTATGCCTCCCCGGATCCGAAAACAAGCGAATGAGACAGGATACCGGTAAAATATTTCCAAAAAATTCCGGCTTTAAGCTTGCGAAGCAAAAATAGGGTTATGGTACAATGGGCCGGAGGAGATTCCCCCATGAAGATGCCGGCCCAAATCCATCCGTGGTTAAGCGATGACGATCTGGCGAAATGGGTGCGGGAAGCCCCGAGCCAGGACGCCTACAAGAAGCGTCTCGCAATCTGGCTGACCCGACGCGGGCCCTTCCATGCCCACCGGGTTTCCGATCTCCTGCAAGTTTCCAAGCAAGCGGTGTGGCTGTGGATCAAGCAATACAACCAGGGCGGTCCCGACAGCCTCGATCGTAAGGGACGCGGCGGACGCCGTCGCGCTTATCTTTCCCTCGATCAGGAGCGCGCCTTGGTGGAGCGTCTGCAATCGCAAGTCTCCCGGGGCCAAGCCAAGAAGGCCAAAGAGTTGTTGCCCGAAGTATTGGAGGCGGTCGGACAGAACGTTTCGGTCGCCTACGTGTATCGCTTGATGCAACGCCACGAACGCCGCCGCGGGCCCGCCGCCAGCAGTGCGCTTGTTCCCCACAAGGCCGTCCATGGGGGAACGGGACTGGACGATGTGGGTTCTTCGGCGCCGGTTAACCTGCCCCATCTGGATCTCCCTCACGCCGAACAGGCTTCGATGCAGGACCACTCTCCGGCGGAATGACAGCGCCAAACCCAATGGAATAACGTCCTGATCACCCATCCATGAAGTTTTCCATTTGCTGACAATGTCAGCCTGATCGCTTGGGACGGATCTCCCTGTAAAAAAATCCTGGCGTATCTCGAAAGAAAACCCAGCACAAGCTGCAGGGTCCCGAGCCAATACGGCAGCCGACTCCGACCTTACCTTCATTTGCCCCATTTATGATTGCACCGGAAGGCTATGTCAGTATTGTAACGATTTGATCTCAATTGATTTATGGTAGCGGCCGTCACAGTTTTAGCCAATCGTGATAATTATATTCCGGACACGAAAAGCGATGGGCGAACCTTAGATGCCCCGCCTTCCGGAGGCCACTAATGCGAATCAATGACGTTCGGAACCTCAAAGCTCCGTTGAATCTCGTTTACCTATCCTTCGCGGGATGGGCCTGCGTTTATTCGGTAGAAGCCTACCTCCATCTCGGATTCGAGCTAGGCGGCAGCCTGACTTTCATGGGAATCATATTCGGGATCTACACCATGAACCGCTTAACGGACACGGTCGAAGATTTCACCAATGACATCGGCCGATTGCTGTTCTTCCAGCATAAGCGGATCTTCTTTTGCCTGGGAGCATTTTCATTAGCCGCCAGTGCCGGTTGGCTGCTTTGGGAAGGCAAATTGACCTGGCTCCACTACCTGCTCATGTGCATTGGGCTTGGGTACTCTTTCCGCATCGTCCCCTGGTACGCGCGCGGCGGCATGCGTTGGACGCGGATCAAAGAGATGGTACTCGTTAAAAATTTATCGGTCGCCTTCCTTTGGGGAGCCGCGATATTCCTGGTGCCTATCCATTACGCGGCCATCAGGAACATCAACGAGGCGCACGTCTGGTTATTGGCCGCCGGCCTTATCATCTCTTGCTTCAACAGCACCTTGTTCGACGATATCGTGGACGAACCCGGCGATCGCGTAGCGGGGATCAAAACGGTACCCACGGTTTGGGGCGTGCATCGATCCATACGAATCCTACTGAGCATAGATGCGGCTTGGACCTTGTTAGCGGTTACCCTGGCCTTCGCCTACCGGGTGAACGCCGGACATGCGATGTTTCTCGTGGGGATGGGACTTTATCCCCTGGCCTATTTACTGCCCCACTCGCGTTCCCTGAATGTCGGGGGAAAATCCGGGACCGGGCGATGGCCCGTCGAGTCCCTGGCCGAAGGCAACCTGATTTTTTTCGCGGTGGGTATGCTTTTGCTTCGCGTGGGTTAGATCAGTTCACGAGTTGATGCTGGCGCTCCCGGATGCGGGTTCGCGGGCGGCGCAACAATCGGTTCAACACGTATTCCTCCGAAAAAACCTCGGGCCGATTTCCTCGTCCATGGTCGAGGATGTAAACGTTGTTGCGATGATGGGAAACCAGGCAAATCTGCGGGAAAGCCGCCAGGCGGGGGAAATGGCAGGCCACGGCCTTGGCGCTCACCAAGACCGTGACCGCATCCGGGGAGAACTTGGGGTCGTCGATCTCATCCACGGTCTGTACTACGTATGGAGTCACGCTGACGTTCCGGAAAACGCGGATCAGGTCCGCTAGATTATCCATCCCGTCCTTTACCAGAACGATAGGATGTTTGATGCGGCCCTCTTCGCCCGACAGGGGGGCGTAGGCCGGGAAAGTCATGATGAGCTGGAGTCCATGTTCGTTTTTCTTCACCAGGCCCTTCGAGTAGGCGCTGATACGTCCGCCATGGCTTTCCACGATCGTGCGGGTGATGGACATCCCCAGCCCCGTCCCGCCCTCTTTTTTCTTGGTGGTATAAAAGGCCTTGAAGATGTTGTCCAATTGCACTTCCCCGCAACCGACGCCATTATCCTCAACGCTGACCAGCATCAGGGTGTCCGTGGCCGATATGCGCACGCGAATCCGGACGGGATCGGCGCCTGCCGCCTCGAAGCTGTTGTTGAACATATTCACGAAAACCTGCTCCAGCTTGCCCCAGTCCCCATACATGAATCGGTCCCGATCGAGGCCTGACAACCTGAACGCGGCGCGCTGGTCCGGATAATGCCTATCGATAACGCCCTTGATCAACTCGGAAAGGTTGACGGGGTGCTTTTCCCGGATCACTTCATTGCGGGAGAGCTTAAGGATATCATCGCTGAATTCCGTGAGCCTTTCGACCGAGGATACGATGTTGTTGACGATCTCACAGCCTTTCCGGGAGAGCGGCTCCACCTCTTGCAGGAGTTGCGCATTGCCGGCGATCATGAACATGTAATTCTTGATTTCGTGATTGATGATGGCGGTCGATTCGCCCAGCTGCTTTAGGGCGTTCACCTGCTCGAGGTCTCGATAGGCGGACTCCAGCTTTTCCATCGTGGATTGGCGTTCGCGGATGATTCCCAGAAACCGCTCCGCGAAAATGAGGGAGGCCATAATGCCGAAAGCGAACACGCCCAGATTCGTGAAGCTGGTGATTTGCCTTATAAGGCCCATCATGATGCCGATATCGAGCAATCCGCCCAGGATTAAAAAAGCGAAGCCTGCCAAATGGAAAGCCAGTATGCGGCGTTCCGGAGCCGCGCAGACATTGATTCGCCGCAAGATCAAGAACAGCGCGGTGAAGATATAGCCGGCGACAAAGGGCAGGAAGATCGCATTGTACCCGATGGTGCCGCGGAAACTGCCGTCGACCTCCTGAATGAACAAATCGGTCTGGAAAGCCGCGGCCAGGATCGAACTCATCAGGATGATAAAGCGCATCGCCTTCAAGACCGCGGAATGCGTGAGGAGCGCGATGTACCAGATGGAAAAAGGGATGAAGATGCAGGCGAGGCCATGAAAAACGCGTTGCCAAAAGATTTGCCTCGCGATGGACTCGGTATTCGGAATAATCCAAAGGTCAATCCCGGTCATCGCGCAAAGCAGGACCAACGAGATGCCGAAAAAACGGAAGCTTCTGTCGAAATGCGTGCGGAGATCGATGAGGATGAAAAGGAGGCCGACCGCGAAGAGGAGGGCGCAAATGAATTGGAGGACTATCACCATCATTCACCGACCGTTCTTATATCAGGACCAATGAATCCAGCCAAGCCATTTAAGAATCCCAATAATAACATCACCCGTACCCACTATTCAACAAAGACTCAACAATTAAATCACACGATATAAACACTTTATTAGCATCCTCAGAAAGCTCTAAAACAACTCCTTTCTGATGGGGTTATGGGAGGCGAGCGTTTCCCAGCCAACCCGCTAAGACATTTTCACCGACCGCCGCATCTCCCTCCCAACCGGCCCTCGGGTCGGCGGTTAAAACCCCGGGATCCAGGCGCATACATGGGCAACGAGGCCACAACCGTTTCGCCGCTTCCAGGGTAGCGCCCTCGGCCTCGGCGAGGATGAGCTCCGGCTCCAGGGCGGGATCCAAGGCGGCTTGGTCTCCGGCTCCAACCATCAATCGTGCGGTACGCCCGAGATTGGCGCAAGCCTGCGCCAGATGCTTTCCCAGACCCGCATCCCGGGTCAAAATCAGGATTTCCCCGCCGGGCAGATAGGGCGAGGCGGCCGGCAGCACGATGTTCACCTCCAGGCCCGCTGCTCCTGCATCCTTGTCCGCCCGCCGCGCGAGAAAAGAGATGCTTCCGCCATGCCCCGTAATGATGCCCTTTGCGATGGCGGCCCCCAACCCGTGGGCGCCCTCTTGCTTCCGAGTGGTGTAGAACGGCAACGGGATTTTCACCGCATCCTCCGGCCGGCACCCGGCGCCATCATCCGTGAGGACCAGCAAGACTTTTCCCGGCAGGCGCCGGATGCGGATGTCCAGGCGGGAGGCGCCCGCTTCGAAAGCGTTACGCGCGAGCAAGGACATCGCTTCCAGAAAGGGCTCGGAATCCAAACGCGCGTCGTCCCCCGGAACCAGCGGGCCAAAGCGGATATCCCCATGCCGATCCGGATGCAAACGCATGCGATGGGACATCAGGAACCAGCCCACTCCTTCCCAGGTGGCCGGATTCACGCGATGGCTGCGCGAATAAGCCAGGATGGCGACGGTGAGGGACTCCAGGCTGGCCCGCGCCCGATCAATCCTATCCAGAGGGACCCGGCCTCCGCCGAGACCGCGCGCGGACGCCATACGGACGTTCCCCTTGATGATCGAGAGATAGTTCTTCACTTCATGGCTGACCATGGCCGCTGAACTTCCGATCGCCTTCAAGGGCCGTTCCGTTTCCAAATCCTCCCGCGCCCGCGCCAGCCGAACGATGCAATCACGGCGCTCTTCGTAAAGGCCCAGGAAGCGATCGGCCATGACCAGGGCCGCGATCATCCCTAAAGCCATCACGCCGGGGGTGACGAAACTAATGGTCAGCACCTCAATGTTCAGGATGGTGACGAATAGATCCGCCAGGCCGCCCGCCAGCACGGCCAAATAGCCGGCAATCAGGAAGCGAGCGGCGCGCCGTTCCCGGCCTGCCGATTCCCTGGCTTTCTTCCACGTAGCCACGATGACGGTCACGAAGGAAACCACTCCTGCCGGAGCGAACACGAAGTCGTACAGGAAGCTGGTCCGGTACCCGCCTTTCAAGTCGGTCTCCAACATCAGCGCTCCCGGGTAGCGGATATCAACGATGAAGAGGATGGCGAAGACGGAGAATGCAACCGTATTGGCAAGGACCGCCCACCGGGCCGGGCGGCCCGTCGATTGCCGGGTATACACCATAGCGAACGTGAGATACGCGCAAGCCAGGAAATTATAGGCCAGGTTCCAGAAATCCACATCGATATGGCCCCGGTTCCCGTCCAGGGTCGCCGGATAACTGATGCAGACGTCGGTCCCGGCCATCAGGCCAAGGAGCAGCAAGCTGACGCCTAAAGCCAGGATGAGGGGATCGCGACGCAACCGCCAACCCAAGAGGACGCACTGCAAGGCGTAAACCATGAGTCCCACCCAGACGGCTTCCTGGAGGGCGAGGAGATTCCGCATTTGCGTCATGCGATGGCCCCGGTCCTCAGGCGCGCGACGATTTCCCCTTCCGCGAAGAGGAAAGGGCGGCCGGAACCCAAAGGATGGGCCACGCGATCGGCCCCGACGGCCCAAGCCGGTTGCCCGGGCGGCGGGGCCGCGGGGGACTCCCTCCCTGCGCCGAACAAGAACCAAGTGTCGACCGGAATGGCATTTACCCGCGTTCCGCCGGAGGGGACGAACCGGGATCCCAATCCTAGATTCGTGAGGGGCCGGATGATCGCTTCGGTACAATCCGGGTCCCGGGCGAGCACGGCGAAGCCGGGCGCATCCGGGCGCGCCTGTCCGAGGCGCGCGAAAACCATATCGATGCGCAAGCCGGTTCCGGTCCCCAAGGCATTCTTCGCATAAGCCCGGATAGTGGCGCCATGGTCGGTCAGCAACCTTTCCGCGATGGTGGTCCCCAATCCCGATCCTCCGGAAGCCGCCTTGCCGGTTACGAAAGGCAGGAAAAGACGCTGCAACTCTTCCGGACGGCAGCCGCACCCGTCATCTTCCACGGTCACCACCAAACGGTCTCCCCAAGCGATGAACCGGACGTCGACGACGCATGCGCCGGCCTCCCTGGAATTCTTGAACAAGTTGAGGAAAACCTGTTCGAGCTGCCCCGCATCCCCTTCGATTTCGGTCTCCTCCCAAGGCCCATGCACCCGGAACGCGCAGGCATCGGAAGCCATGGCTTCCGCGCATTTGCGGTAGATTCGATCCAGCGCGATGCGGGAGAGACGGGTCTGCGGACGCGGAGCCGCGTAAGCGGCGATGTCCGAAGCCAGCATCTCCAAGCGGTTCACGGTCCCTCCCAGGTCGAGCAGGGCTTCGCGCGCATGCTCGCCCTCGCCGGTTCTCAGGAGGGATGCGCTTCCCTTCATCGCGTGGACGTGGTTCTTGATCTCATGGCTTATAAACGCGGCCGACGCCCCGAGCTCTTCCAAGCGGGTTTCCTCCCGGAGCCGGGAATAGGCCGAGGCCAACGACGCGAGGCTCTGGCGATTGCGCCTGTCCAATCCGGCTATCTCGGCCAATAAGACGGTGATGCCCAGGCAGGCATAGAGCAGCGCGGGTAAAAGGCATGCGGCCGTCCCGATCTGCGGTTCGGTCGCAAGTAGGGCGGCGATGGATAAGGCCAGGCAAGCGGCGGCCAGTAAGGACCCGGACCGGCTTTCCCCGCCTGCGGCCGCGATCGGAATTCTCCGCAAACCCGCATAGGCGCACAGGACGGCTTGCGCGCAGAGGGCGGCGCGCGATGGCCAGTCGACAATCCAACTCCGCTCCGCGAACCACCCCTGCGCCAGCAGCGCGCTGCCGACACAGGCGATCGCGAGCATGGCCCGGATCAGCGTTTTATCCGATCCGCTATAACGGCCGGCCAAGCGGGCCGCGAAAACCATGGCCCAAAGGAAACCGGCCTCCGTCGCCGAACGGACCCAGGGATGCGGCCACCCGGGGTTCCACGTTTCAGCCGCGGAGGCCGCGGCCAGGGCCGATACGGAAAAGCCGAAATCCCGTTGCCCGGCGTTCTTCAACCGCCATTGCAGCAAAGCGAATTGAAGGCCGACGGCCGCGAGGGCCGACCAGAAGGCTTGCGGTAAGGAAAGGATCATGGCTTGACGAACAGATCGGGGGCCGCCTAGGGGGAAACCGGATAGTAGTATTTTTTTACCTTTCCCGAACGTTGAGCCGTCTTACATCCAGGTAACGTGCCGAAGCCTTTTTCATCATTTGGCGGGTTCATTCAATATGAGCATCGGTAATCCCATTTCCCTCGTCATGGTCGAGGACAACCACGACTTGGCCCAAACCGTGGAGGACTTCCTCCAGGCGGAACCGCGCCTGAAACTGGCCGGCATCGCCCACGACAGCCATGGTTTCCGCGAAAAGACCGCGGCCCATTTGCCGGAATTGGCCCTCATCGACATCCACCTGGATACCCAGCGGGCGGGCTTGGAGTTGCTGCTCTGGCTGCGCATGCATTACCCGGTGGTCAAGCCCGTCATCATGACGGTCAACCAAGGGGACGTGCTGGAGGCCTACCAAAACGGCGCGCGCGGATACGTCCTGAAGAACAACCTTGAGATCCTTTGCGATACCCTCGTCCAGGTGGCTCAAGGCCATCTGATCATCCCTTCCGCGGTGGGGGAACTCTACGTACGGCAGGTATCCGCCGCCGCAGAGCTTTGGAAGAAGTCGGCAGAGCTGGACCGGTTCTCGGATCGGGAAAAGGAGATCCTGCGCCTGTTGAACGCCAGCATGAAACGCGAGGCCATTGCCGAGAAACTGGGCATTTCTTTCTTCACGGTGCGTCGGCATATCCAGAACATGCTGGAAAAGGCGGGCGAACCCACCGTGAAAACCTTGCTCACGAGATTCGGAAAGGTACTCGGGTCAGAGCGTCCCTAACGCGGGTAATGCGGCCCAACGAGGGATTTGTTGGCCGTCCTTTGGGGGGCCGAAAGGTCCGTCTAAGCGCCTTTCCCTTTCCGAGACCTTAAATTAACCCTGGTTCAGGAGGCCGGAAACACCAACAGGAATGGTGCCTAAGCGCCGAATCCCCCCCTTTCTATTGGATTTTCGCCGGTTTTCGATTAACCTATCTCCATGATCGCCAACGTCGTGACCGTGTACGTCAAGCCGGAGCATCTGCAGGAATTCCTCGCTGCGACCCGCGCCAACCGGGCGGGTTCCCGTACGGAACCCGGCAATTTCCGTTTCGACATCCTCCAGGCCGCGGAGGATCCTTGCCGCTTCCTGTTCTACGAGGTGTTCGCCTCGCAGGCAGCCTTGGAAGCCCATCGCCAAACACCCCATTACCTGGCCTGGCGCGCGCAGGCGGATACCTGGATGGCCAAGCCCCGGGAGGGCCGCGCCCATCTGGTGGTCGACCCGCTCGACCTCAGCGAATGGTGAACTTCACTTTCGCGGGCATGCCCCCGGTCCATTTCGGCCCGGGCAAGCTTTCGGTACTGCCGCGCCTCGCCCGCGCCTTTGGACGCGAGGCCCTGCTCGTCACCGGAAAATCTTCTTTGGAATCCGGCGGACGCCTGGAACGCGTACTGGACGGGCTCAAAGCGGCCGGCCTCGAAGTCAGGCGCATTACTATCGCCGCCGAGCCCTCAACCGCCTTCATCGACCGAACCTGCGCCGAACTGCGCGCCGGCGGCGCGCCCATCGCCGTGGTGATCGGCATCGGCGGCGGGAGCGTCATCGACGGGGCCAAAGCCCTCTCGGCCATGTTGCCCCACCGCAACTCCGTACTCGATCACCTGGAGGACGTGGGATCCAACCTGCCGCATAGCGGGGTCAAGGTGCCTTACGTGGCGGCGCCCACCACATCGGGCACCGGCGGGGAGATGACCAAGAACGCCGTGCTCAGCATGGTGGGGCCGGACGGCTATAAGAAATCCCTCCGTCACGACAATCTGATCCCCGATGCGGTGATCGTGGATCCCGAATTGATGCTCAGTTGCCCGCCGCACGTCACCGCCGCTTGCGGCATGGACGCGTTCACCCAATTGCTGGAGCCCTACCTATCGCCGTTGGCATCGCCGCTCAGCGACGCCCTGGCCTGGAGCGGACTCGAAATGGCGCGCGAGTACATGGTGCCGGCGGCCACCGATCGCGGCGGCGATCTGGACGTGCGGGCGGGCATGGCCTACGCTTCGATGCTTTCCGGAGCGGCGCTGGCCAATGCCGGGCTCGGCCTCGTGCATGGACTGGCCTCGCCCATCGGCGGATTTTTCGAGATCCCGCATGGGGTCGTTTGCGGGACCTTGGTGGCCGAAACCACCGCGGCCAATATCGCCGCCTTGCGCCGGGAAGGCGCGCATTCGGCGGCGTTGGCCAAGTACGCCAAGGTCGGCATCCTGTTCGGGGGAGACGCCGGCAAAAGCGAAGCCTGGAACTGCGATTTCCTGATCGAGCGGTTGCATGCGCTCACCGAAGCTTTACGGCTGCCCCGCCTTTCGGCCTACGGGATTGGCGAGGGCGATCTCGATCGCATCGTGGAGAAGACGGGCAACCGCCAGAATCCGGTGAAGCTGGCTCCCGACGCCATCCGCGGCCTGCTCGCCCGCCGACTGTGAAAAAGCCTTCCGGCGCAGCGAAGCCGGAAAGCGGCGGACGCCAAGCGCGCTACCTGCTTTTCCACAAGCCCTACGGCGTCTTGTCCCAATTCACCTCGGAGGGCGGCAAGGCCTGCCTCAAGGACTTCATCGACGTGGCCGGCGTGTATCCCGCGGGCCGCCTGGACTGGGACAGCGAAGGCTTGCTCTTGCTCACCGACGACGGTCCCTTCATCGAACGCATCGCCGCGCCGCGCGCCAAGCTGCCCAAGGTTTATTGGGCGCAAGTGGAAGGCGTCCCATCCGAGGCCGCCTTGGCGGCGCTACGGAAAGGCGTGGTCATCGAAGGCGTGCGCACCCGGCCCGCGGGAGCCGAGCCTTTTCCGGAAGGCGAGGCATTGCCCCCGCGCAGCGTTCCCATCCGCGAACGCAAAAGCATTCCCACCTCATGGTTGCGGATCGTCCTGACCGAAGGCCGCAACCGCCAAGTGCGTAAGATGACGGCGGCGGTGGGCCACCCCACCTTGCGCCTGATCCGCTACGCCATAGGGCCGTTCACCCTCGACGGGCTGGAGCCGGGACGGTGGAAGGAGTTGTCCGCGGCCCAAGCGGCGGCCGGCGCATCGGGCGACGGAGCGTCGGGCGAATTACCTACCTTTCCCGGCCGTTCCCGAACATGATCCTGCGAGGAGGTTTCCCCATGCGGCTCATCCTGTCCACCTTGCTTTTATGCGCGGGGCTTTCCCGCGCCGCCGATCCCGTCCCTGCGCCTTCGGCCGCCACCGACTCGTCGGGAAGGCCGCCCGCTTCTGCGCCGGCTGCCGGGAACGCGGCGACAGGCAAGCCGGACACGACGACCGCGGCCGCTCCGCTTTCCTCCGCCCCTGTCGCCGCCAGCGCGGCCCAAGCCGCCGATTCCTCCGTCGCCGCCCCTTCGGCCGGCGTACTCGAGCTTCGCAATCCGATCCTGGAACGCCTGGCCCTTTCCGGCACCATCCAATTGAAGGCGTTCTACCATGACTTCGCCTCGGACCGGGATGCCGACAAACATTTGTCATTGCAATTGCGCCGCTTCAAATTGGGCCTCGAAGGCGCGGTGACCGAGCATGTCGGCTTCCGGGGCGAATTCCTGATGGACGGGGCCAACCAAGCCTTCGGCACCGATGACGCCTACCTGTGGTGGCGCGCGAGCGATATCGTCGGCGTCAAGGGCGGCAAGCTCAAACGCCCCTTCTCCCAAGAGGCCCTGCAATCCTCCGGCTCGTTGTATACGGTAGAGCGCGGGGAGCTCTACCACAATTTTCTCGCCAATACCACCGGCTATGCCTACTACGATCTGGGGCTCTTGGCCTACGGCGGCTTCGCGGAAGATGGCGTGCAGGTGGGTTACGAAGTCGGCGTGTTCAACGGAAAGCAAAGCGAGAACGGATATGCCGGCCAGCAGGACGTGAAGACCGACGCGGGCTTTTTCGCCAAAGACCTAGCCGCGCGGCTTACGGTCTCGCCGTTCCGGGCGCTCAAGTTGGAAGCGGCGGTATCCACCAAGGCCGCCGAGGATAAATCCGACAAGAACGACTTCGTCTATGCGGTCAACACCGCCTACGAAATCGGCGCCGATCTGACGCTAGGGCATTTGCGCCTTTTGGGTGAGGTCTCGACGGGGGACAACCACCAGGGCAAAGATTCGCTCATCATCTCGGGCTCATCCGAATTCTTCGCCTTCTACGCCATGGGCGCGTGGCATGAGGATTACCGGGGCGGGCGCGCCAGCGAGTTGGTGCTGAAGATGGAAGGGCTGGATCCCGATTTCGGCTGGAAGACGGGTTCCGGCAAGCCCAATGACGGCAAGTTCCGATACACCGCGGGCTGCAATTATTTCTTCACGCCGGCCATCAGCGTACTGGCCGATTACGGGCTGCTGCAACCCATCACCAAGGACTCGTCCCAGGATCGCCTTATCCATTCCCTGGACGTGATGTGGCGGATCAGCTTTTAAGGATCAAGAACCGGACTTGATCGCGCTCCCTATGTAGCCGAGCGCCAGCGACCGCGTGAAGCGGAAACGGAAATCGCGCGGCACCCGCCGCGTGGCCAAGAGCCTCCAGAAAGGCGCCCCCAGGACCGGGCCCATCCCCTGCATCGCCTGCACGCGTAGTCCGGCCCCCGCGCACATGGATGCGAGCTCCGCGGGCTTGATGAAGAGAGGCAGAACGTGCATGCCCCGGGGCGTATCGCGCACGAACCATTCCACTCCCTTGATGACGATGAGCCAGGTAAGCAGGTTGCGGTTGAAAGTATGGAAGAAGAACAGCCCGCCGGGCCGTAGCACCCGCGCCATCTCGGCGATCACCTGCGCGGGGGCGCTCACGTGCTCCAGGAAGTCCATGGCGCAGACCGCGTCGAAGGCGGCATCGGGGAAAGGCAGTCGATAGGCATCGCCGCAGAGGTAGGCCGCGGGGCCGGCCGCCGAGTCGACCGCCGGAACGGCCTTCCCCCGCGCCGCCTTCAGGCTGCCCAAGGATGCATCCAGACCTATTGCGCGATGGCCTTCGGCGGACAGGGTGGATATCAAGAAGCCGGCCCCGCACCCGAGATCGAGGACCCTGGCTGGCCGTTGGGGCGACAGGGCGCGAATCCGTTCCGCGACCCAGGGATTCTTGAGCGCGCCTTCGGCGCGGAGCAAGGCTACGGGATGATCCCAGGCGTCGTGCCATCCGTCTCCCAAGCCATCGTAAAAACCATTATCGATGATGGCGCGATCGCCGCGCGCGGACGCCCGTAAAGCGCCTTCTCCCGGGATGCCTACCTTGGACGCTGAGGCGTCCGTCCGGGGCATGCGCGCCACGACGGCCGATCGGGCCATTCCATCCGTGCCGTCCATTCGGTTCATCCCGTCCCTGTTGGCCAGAACCGGCCGCATCCGGCCCCAAGGGCCATTCCAATAGGTGATCTGCCAAACGCCGAAAAGGGCCGTGAGGGCGGTCTGGACGGCCAGGAAGACGCCAAACCCCTCATGCCCGGGGCTTTGCCGCAAGGTAGCCGCGCCGATGGAAAAGCCCCCGAAGGCCCACGCCCCCGCGATGCCCAATATCACGGGATGCAACAGGAACAGGCAGGCGTGCAACCAGGCCTCCGTGCCGCCGCAATGGCGCGCATGCACCCATTCGTCCTTGGTCACAACGAGGCAAGCGAGCACGGCGACTGCGACGTAGAGGGATATGCCCGCGGACACCGCCGGCGCACGCAAAGCCAAGGCAAAACAGGCCACCACCACGAAGGTATCCAGCGGATGGCCCCAACGTTCCCAGGCGGGAAGGCCGCGGCGCAAATGGAAGCCTTCATCGACGAGCATGAGCCCTCCCTGCAGCAGGAAGGGAAGGGCGGCCAAGAGCCACATCCCTCAGGCCTTGCGCAGCATGGTGCCGTAGAGGGTCAGGCCGGGACCGAAGGCGAGGCTGGTAACCAGGGTTCCCGCCGGCACCTGGGCATCGGCCAGCATGCCGGCCCAGACGTGGGGCAAGGTGGCGGAGGACATGTTGCCGCAGGCCTTGAGGACCGCGCGGCTATGGCCTACTTGCTCCGGGCGCAGCCCCAGTAGGCCTGCGACTTTGTCGATGATGCGCGGGCCGCCGGGATGCACGGCGAAGAGGCCGCGCTCCATGGCCTCGCGCGGATCGATCCCGGACCGGGCGAACAGGCGATCGAGGAAATCCCCCAAGGCTCCCGCGATCAGATCGGGCACGTCGCGGGACAGGCCGATGCGCATGCCATGATCGCCCAACCGCCAACCGATGGCCGCCTCCGTATCCGGCACGATTTCTTCGTACACGCCCAGGAACCGGAAGCCCGCTTCCCCGTCCGCTGGACGCACGCTATAGCGGATGTGCCCGTCGGCGAACAGGCTCTGGGCCACCAACTGCTCGGGCATGTGCTCGCTGGGATTCAGATGCAAGGAGCAGAATTCGGTGTGCACGATGTCGACCCGGCTGCTCTCGCGCACGGACGAGGTCCCGGCTTCGCCGCGCCCCGAATCGCGCCGCGCCCATCCGGGACCATTGCCCTCGCTGCGCGCGCGCGGCGAGGCCAGGAAGGCGGTGGCCATGCGCAGCGCCGGCATGGACGCATAGCACCCCATATGGTAGGCATGGATGACGCCGGTACGGCCGCGCCAGCCCCGCCGGGAGACCAGCAATTGCGGGGCGCTGGGGGCCACGTAGCCGGTGCACGAGACATGGATCAGTTCCGCGGGCGGTTCCTGCGGCCCCCAATCCGCCGGGGTCCCATCGGCGGATTGGGCGCGCACGGAGGGGCGGGCGTCCGGTTCCGGATAGAAGGCCGTGAAGGCGCGTTCCGCCACTTCCTGGTAAGCTTCCATGCGCACTTCCATGCCCGCGCCGTTGGGATCGCTTTCCACGTTGAACACGCGCATATCGGCCCAATCCATGCTGATGAAGTCGTCCATGTCGAAGCCGCGGTTGGCCAGGCTTTCGGGATTGCATCCGTAACGGGTGACCAGGCGTTCCATGCGGGTCCGGAATCCGTTCTCATCGAATTCGCCTGCCGTCCGCGACGCTTCGGCACGCGCATGCGCGGAGGCCAACCAGCGGACCGCTTCCGCATGCCCTCCGAGATGCATAGGACGAAGGATGCGGAAATCCCCGATAAGGCATTCGACGGTCATAGCGGCTCCCTTCCGGCCAAGGCCGGACAATATCGGGGAAGTTAAATATTAGGCAGGGGGGGAACCAGGCATTTGCGTATGCCAGGCTTGCAACATGATCCGCGCCTATGGCGACTATAGGTAGCGAGACAAGGGGGAGTTTCGTCCGCTTCGGAAGTCCGGAGAAGGGCGTGGCGAAAAGCGCCTGCGCCTCGATGGAGCGGACAGGCGCCCGGGGCCGTAGATACGGCCTGACGGGAAAGGTAACAGGTGGGTTACGGGGTCCCGCGCACGCAACGTGGCGGGCCCTAGCGTGAGTAGAAGAACTTGCCCAAAACCCGATTTCTGGCCTGGACGAAGTATACGCCGGTTGGGGCCTCTGCCCCGACGGCGGTTTTCCCGTTCCACTGGTAAAGGAAACCGGTGGGATGCAGGGTCGCAATTTTGTTCCCCAGCATATTGTAAAGGGCCAGGGCTCCGGATTCCTCGGCCTTCTCACCGGTCTGAATCAAAACAAGATTTCCGGTCTGCCGGGCGAGGAACCTTCCGGCATCCGCCTTCGGGCCTTTCGCCAATCCTACCGGGGAAGGCAAGGAATCGTAGCTGATGCGGATAAGCTGCAAGGTGTAATCTACGGTTTGCGTATCCGCAAGTTTGACATTGTCCCAACTCGCCAGCAGAACGGATGCCAAGGCGGCGGAGTCAGGATGGTTGGCAGCCGTCATTAAGTACCCGCTCCCGGTATCGACGAGCGCCCCGTTCTTGGTCCGCGTGGTGATTTTAATTCTAGCGGCGCCATACCATATATTCAACATGGATTGGTTCTTAAACTTTCCGACTTCCTCCGTCAGGGAAGCCGTCGTCCCCTGAATAGTGTCGGCGATGCCGAACCAATACTCGTCCCAACCCGGCGTTTTGTAGGTATACGTCCCATCGAAAAAACGGACGGAATTATCGCTCGATGTGCTGGTTCGAAATGACTTTGCTGCGCGATCGCGAATCGCGAAGGATACCTCTCGCTTGACCCAGCCATCACAGGACCCGTTCGCATCCCAATCAGTGAGGATCTTGTACTCGGTGGAATCACTGAGCAAGGTCGCAGATTTCATCTGCTTGTCCAATTTGGTCGGTGGCGCAGAGGTGAGAGCTGTCTTGGAAGTTCCCGTGAAAATATATTGGTAGGCTTCTTGCAAGTGGTAAGACTGATCGCATATCTTAGCCACGGCTAAGCCGGATAACAGAGTGCTTATGAGAATCGCTATTTTGCGCATATTGGGTATATACAATCTAAGTGAAATCCCCCTGCCCGCATACCCCGTTTCCGGCGATTAGTAGCTTTTCTGCATGTTTTTGCTCTCTTTGACCCCTAGAGCAGGCTGCCCGCGGTGAAAAAGCCCCGCGTCCTGTACATCTCTTCCACTTACAGCCGCGACGAGCGGGACAACCAGAACCCATGGATGATCGACACCATCCGCCACTTGCAGGCGGAGGGCTATGAGGTGGATGTCTTGGCGCCCTCGTACAAGGGTCTGCGCAGCCACGTAGTCGGCGGGGTCCCGGTCTTCCGCTTCCGCTACTTCTTCGCCTCCCGCGAGACCTTGACCCATGATCAAGGCGCCCCCAACAAGATCCGCGGCAGCGTGCTTTTCAAACTGCTCTTTTTCCCGTACCTCTTCTTCGGCGCCCTGGCGGCCATGCGCTTAGCGCGCAACCGCGAGTACGATTTCATCCATTGCCATTGGCCCTTCCCCCACGGCCTCATGGGCTGGGCCGCCTGCCGGGCGGCCCGCAACCGTCCCGCCCTGGTGCTGCACTTCCACGGGGCCTGCCTGCTGCTGGCCGCCAAGTTCAAGCCCATCGCGCCGCTCCTGCGTTTCTGCATCCGGCGGGCCCAAGGCGTGGTATCCAACTCGAGCTTTACCGCGGGCCTGGTCGAAAAGCTCATGCCGCTGCCCTTCCCCCAGCGGGTGATCGCTTTCGGATCGCCGCTCAAGGGCGATCCCCTGCCTCCGCCGCGGCATCCCGTAAAGATCATCCTCACCGTGGGCCGCGTGGTGGAACGCAAGGGCATCGTCTATCTGCTGCGCGCCCTTCCCCTCATCGCCGCCCAAGTGGACGCCAAGCTCGCCATCGTGGGCAAGGGGGATCCGAAAGTCGAAGCGGATCTGCGGCGGGTAACCGAGGAGTTACGCCTGGGGGAGCGGGTCGTTTTCGCCGGCAAGGTATCCGAAGAGGATCTGATCCGCTGGTACCGCGACTGCGACGTATTCTGCCTGCCCGCCATCGTCGATTCGCAGGGCGAGACGGAAGGGCTGGGAGTGGTGCTGCTGGAAGCCTTGACCTATGCCCGCCCGGTAGCCGCCTCCGACGTGGGCGGCATTCCCGACATCATCCGGCATGGCCAGACCGGGCTCCTATGCCCCCAGAAGGATCCGGAAGCCTTGGCCCGCGTGATCCTGGAACTGCTGAAGGATCCGGAGCGCGCGGAAAAGCTGGGACGGCAGGGGCGGGAATTGGTGGAACGGGAATTCTCCTGGGAACACGTGCTCGCGCAATGGGACGCCTTCTACGCCGAGACGGCCGCGCGGTCGGAGAATCCCGGCCGAGCCTGAAACGCGCAGGGTCCCGATGCCCCCGAAGCGCCGCGGATCCTACTGAGGGCTATTTCAGAGGATGCAGACCATTCCCGATCCGGATCTCCCGCGCCCGCGCCCATACCGACTTCTCCTCCTTCAGGTAACGGGTCAAGGCCGACGGCGTGCAGCCCAAGGCGGCGGCGGCCGGCGCGAGCTGGCCCGCATGGAATCGCAGCAGGGATAGGGCCCGCAAGGCCCCGCGCGCGTAGTCGGCATGGGAGGGATTGGCGGCGGCCCGGAAAGGCGTCGCCGGGGCCGGATCGCCCGTCGGACCGGAAGCTTCCGTAACTCCGGCGTTACCCGGGTCGTTTCCCGCCTTCGCCGGGTCTCCCGGGACGGCGGCCAGGGCGAGGGCCAAGCGCAAGCGGGACAAGGCCTCGCCGAGATTGCGCGCCGAGGCGCGCGAATCCACGCTTTCCGCCGATAGGCCCGAAGCGACGTGGGTCAGGCGCACGCCGCTGTAGACGCGGTTCCGCTTTTGCCCGCCTGGGCCCGAGCCCTGGAACCTCGCCTGGAAGCATTGCTTGAGAAGGGACTCGGGCGGCAAGGAGAGCCAAGCCCAGGCCGCCGCGACGGCGACGGCAGGCGCGGGCTCGGACGATTCCCCGGTCTTCCCCATGCGGCGCGGAATATAGTAACCCGGCCGCTACTGCCTTCCCGCAGCCTGAGGCGCGACGCGTCGTCCCCGGAAAGCCGGCAGCAAAGCCCGGAATTCCGCGGGACGCAAAAGCCCGAGGGCGAAGGGAAGGCTCCAGAAGACCAGGAGCGTTCCCAGGCGCGGACCCCAGCCGATAGCGCCCGGCGAAGCTTGCACCACGGTCCCGAAGGTCCACCCGGCGGCCAACCAGGCCAGCAACGGGAACATGCGCTTCCAGTGGATGGCGATCGGGTAAAGGGCCTGGCTTCTCAGAGTAATCATTACGGCGATCACGAGATAACAAGCCACCGCCGAGAGCGTGGCGCCCCAAAGGCCCAGGATGGGGATGAGGAACCAATTGCCGACCAGGGTCACCACCGCCCCCGCGCCGTTGATCCACATCAACTGCTTGGTTTGCTTGGCCAGGTACAGCCCCAAGGTGAAATGGACCACCCAGGCCTGCAAGGCATAGGAGAGCAGCACACCCGGGACGATTTGCAGGCCGGGCCAAAAGGCCGGCGTGATGATAGGCTTATGGGCCCCGATAGGGATAGCCACCAGCTTATCCAGGCAGGCCATCAAGGTCACGGAGCAGTACCCGATGAAGATGAGGAAGTACCGGAGGATGCGCCCGAACAGCTCGGGGGCATCGCTATCCTTCTGGCGCTGCTGGAAGAAGGGCTGCCAGGCCAGCCGGTACATTTGCACCAGCAGCTGCCCGAACACCCCCAGCTTCCAGGCCAATGCGAAAATGCCGGATAGCTTCAGCACATCGTATCCCTGTCCCGGATACAGCCTGTCGATGTCCGACTGGTGGATGTGGCGCATGAACAGGCGCCCCGCCATCTCGTTGATGGTGCCGTACAGCCCCGATGGGACCAGGGGCAGCCCGAACACCAGCAAGGCGCGCACGGTTTCCGGCGCCGGGGCCCGTCGCGCTTCCCTAAAGAGCATGGGCAGGAACGCGGCCGCGGTGGCTCCGCTGGCGATCAGGTTGGCCAGGAAAGGCCCTGCCAGGCCCATATGCAGCTTGAGGATGAAAAACAGGTTGCCGGCGATGGTCACCAAAACGCTGCCCGTACGGAGCGCAGCGAAAAGGGCGGCCTTACGCTGCAAGCGCAGGTGGGCGAAGGGCACTACGCATAGGGTGTCCAGCACCAGGATGCCGGCCGCGTAATAGAAAAGGTTCTCATGCCCGGCGGGGATGAGGAAGGCCCGCGCCAGCGGATGGGCCAGGGCCGCGAAAGCCAGGGAGAAGATCAGGGATCCGGCGGCCTGGCTCCAGAAGGCGGAAGCGAACAGGCGACGGCGCTTCTCTTCGTCCGCATCGACGGCCATGCGGAGGTAGGCCGAGTCGAATCCGAATTGGTACAGGATGTTGAGGAAGGGAATGAGGGTGAGGATGTAGGCCTGGATGCCGAAATCGGCGGTCGTGAAAACGTGGGTGTAGAACGGATTCAGCAGGAAAACGAGGAAGCGGCTGACGATGGAGGAAACGCCGTAGATGAGCGAGTCCTTGGCCAAAGCGCGGATGCGGCTCATGGGGGGAATGTAGGAAGTGGTTGCGAAAAGGGGGATGACGGGAAGAACGGAGGCAGTCTTTCAGCGCCCTTCGGACAACCTGTTGATCAGGAAATCGGCGAACCCGCTCTTGCGCATGGCCGCCTGCGTCTTGCTGATGTCATAGGCCACCCGGATGATTTCCACCGACATCTTTTCCGTATCGCACAGGCACCAGGATGCCAGGGGATTGCGGTCGCGCGGCTGGCCCACGCTGCCATCGTTCACCAGGATGCGCTGGTTGGGCTCCAGGGTATACACCAGGCTTTCGCCCACCTTGAAGGATTGCTCGCCTTCCATGATCACGATGATGGGCCAATGCGTATGCCCGATGAAACAGATCCTTTCCGTGAAAAAGGAAAAGGCATCCACGGCGTCGTCCAGGCTGGAGACGTACTTCCAATCGGCCGGGGACCAGGGGCTGGCATGCACGAACATGAGCGGCGACTCGGAAGCCATGTAAGGCAGCTTGGAGAAGAAATCGACGGAGGCCGGCGTAAGCACCTTGCTGGTCCATTCGATGGCGCGCTGCGCGTTGTAATTGTTCCAGCCTTCCGAGGATTCGCGCCCGATGGCCACGCTGTCGTGGTTGCCCAGGATCACGAGATCGCTATTCTCGGCCACCAACTCCACGCATTCGTTGGGAAAGGGCCCGTATCCCACGATGTCGCCCAGGCACACCTTCTTGTCCACCCCGAGGCGCTGCATCGATTCCAGGACGCGTTGCAACGCCTCCAGGTTCCCGTGGATGTCCGAATAGATTCCGTATTTCATGGAATTCGCAAAATTAGCATCAAGGTAACCTTACGCGCAAGTTCCGACCACTTTTCTTGGACCGGCTGCGGCTGGCTGCGCGGCCCTCGCCCTGGTCTACGCTTGGACGTTCGGCGTCGCCCTTTGTCACCATTATGTTAGGGGCTCTTCGGGGCCGGGATGCCGGGGCGGGAGGCCAAAGTCGCGGGGGGGTCGGTCCATTCGGCGGCCGTTCCCTCCACGTCGCGGGCGCAGCGGAATCCCACTTTGAAATTACGGAAGCCGGGACGGTTGTTAAAGCGCGACTCTAGATTCAAGGAGGTGGCCTCGCTATACCAGCTCGCGCCCCGGATGACCTTGGCCGTACCGGTGGCCGGGCCCTTGGGATGGTCCAGGTCGGTGGAATCGTATTCGCCATACCAATCCTGCACCCATTCGAATACGTTCCCGGCCATATCGTGCAGGCCCCAGGAGTTCGGCTTCTTGAGCCCCACCTTCTGGGTGCGATCGTCCGAATTCTCGTGGTACCACGCGTAATCCTTGGCATCGTCCTCGCCCCAGTAGTAACCGGTGGGGCTCCCCGCGCGCGCGGAGTACTCCCATTCCGCCTCGGTGGGCAGACGTCCCCCGGTCTCGTGGCAGAACGACTCCGCTTCCTCCCAGGTCACCCGATCCACGGGCAGCGAATCCTGCAGGCGATAGGAGGGATTGCGGCCGGTGATTTTCTCGAACTCGCCTTGCGTCACCTCGTATTTGCCCATGAACAACGGCCCCACCTGCACCAGTTTCCCATCCTCGCGGCGGAAGCTCCCCTTCGGCACGAACGCCAAGGGATAGCCGGTGCGGAAACCTTTCGCCGGCTGCGGCGGAACGAGGCGAGGCGGGCGCACCGAGAAAGATCGGACGGATCCTTCGCTGCGATCGATCCCGTCGCTGGCGATCACCTTCCAATAATAAACCGTACCCGGTTTCAGATCCGAAAGAGCCAGGGACGTATCCCACAGGTTACTCCCGCGCAAGGAGACGGGCGGATAGCGGGTATCCAGATAAAGGGAATACGTCACCCGGGCGCCGGGATCGGGATCGCCCCCCCTCCAGTTCAGCACCACAGGCTGGGTATCCGGCAGGACCGCGCCGGAATCGGGGAAAACCCCTAACGGCGGGTAAGGCGGATGATTGGGTATCGGCGCGAGGTAGGCCACGCCCTCCGGGGGGAAAGCGGGCCCGAAACCCATGGCATTCACGCCTATGGCGCGGAAGCGATAGGCGACCCCGGGCTTCAAGACGGGGAGGCGGAGGCGCGGGCCGATGGCTTTCTCGAGCAGCGTCTCCCAAGAGCCGTTCGCCACCTTTTGTTGGATGACATAGTAATCGGAAGTCGGATAGGTGGAGCATTGCAGGACCAGGCGGTTGCTATCAGGCTCCTTGATGAAGAGCGTCCCCTCTTTCGGGGGAGCCATGACGCTTTGCTCGCTGGAGAAAAGCAGGAAGTCCCGCGGATCGGAAGGGCCCAGGAAAGTCGTGCGCGATTCCATGTGGATGTCGGCTCCCAGGCTGATCTCCCGGTTGAAGGGAATGGCGGGGCCGAGAGGCAGGTCGCGCCGCAGGGAAAGCGCGGCGGCGGTGGACTCCGGGGCGACCGGATCGGGCTGGGCCAAGGCGGCCGCGGTCCCGGAACGGGTCGCGACCACGTGGGCGTAGGGTCCGAAGGTGAACACGGGCCCGTTGGCCCCTTCCAACAGCATTTCCACGCGAGGCTTCAACATCAGCTTGATGTCGCCGTTGCCCACGGCCGGAGAGAGGCTCTTATTGCTCCAGGTCATCTTGTTTTCGGCCAGGGGGCGCCATTGCCCATCGGTGAAGCCCAACTCGCCCCTGATGGAGTTACGAATGCGGAAATCGGCCTGGGCCGAAAAGAAATCATCCTGGGAATGGCTTTCCACCCGTACGAAAGGCCGCTGCTGCATCCGCACGAACAGCCCCGATCCCAAAGGAAGGATCTGCGGAGCCTTGCCGGGCAATTCCTCCTCGAACTCGAAATCACCGGCCCCGTTCACGCTGGCCTGCAACTGGGCCATCACCTCGCAATCGCCTTCCACTTTCACGTTGAAGATTTCCACGTTCCCGTCGCGGATGCGGATGCGCCCCGTCACCGCGGGCTGGAAGAGGATCTGGGCCCCCTTCAAACCGAGGTCCAACCGCCCGGAGGCAGGCGCAGAATCCCCGGTAACCGGATCCGGCGCCCCCAGGGTTCCCTGCAGGTCTTGCGACTGGGCCAGATCGGCCAAGGCCAGATTGAAATCCATGCGCGTCCGGAAAGAGATGTCGCAGCCTAGCACCGCGTCCGGCAAACCCGCTTCCAGGGTGCGCAGATGCCAGATGCGACCGGTGGGCCCCGCCTGATATTGGGGATCGACGTCAACGACCCTCCGAAGTAAGCCGCCGAAAGAGGTATCGCCCAGCACCATTCCCGCTTGCGGCGTGAAACCCATGGGAAATTCCACCATGAGGCTTCCCGGGGTCGGGGCGAATTCCAGGATCCGTCCATGCGTCGGATCGGTCATATCGAGATAGTTGGGCGCGAGGCGCGTCGCCGAGTCCGATTCTTCCACGAACAAGGCGTTTTCGATTTCGTAGCCGTCTACCCTTAGCTTGGACAGGTCCGGCGCCTGGATGGAATCGTCCACGGTCAATACGAGAACGCGTTGGCCCACGGTGGCATTCTCCACCTGCAATTGGCTGAGCGCGCAAGCCGTAGACGCGAACGCCGCCGCTAGCAAAGCCGTATGCCTAAGACACGCGCCCATTAACGAACCTTGGTGATGACCTTCTTGAGGGCGACCTTGCCATTGATGCGCAAGGTCAGGAATTTGATGCCGTTGGCGTCAGAATTATTTAGCATCACCGGACGTAGTGGGTAGATGCCGGCGGGCAGATTACCGTCGACCAAGGTTGCCACGCGCTTGCCGTAGAAATCCATGACGCTCAATTCGACATATCCGGCGGTCGGCAGGGTTAACGTGACTTGCACGCCGCTTTTGCCATAGTTATGCACCGACATGCCCAGCTTTAGACCCGCGTCCTGGATCGTGGGCGCATCCGAGCGGGCCGATGTCCCGAGTTCCACCTTGGCGTCGAGATCGCGCGTCTCGCCATGGCCATTGGAAAGTCCGGGGGCATGGATCTGGATCGATTCGGCGCGGAGGGGATCCTTCAGCCGGAGAATGATGCGCTGTTTCCCGGCTGGGCAAAGGGAGACCATGGCCAGTACGCATACGACGCCCTGAATGCGCCAGAATACACTTTTCATGGTCTTTTCCATTTTATTCAGGAAGTTAGGTCCGTAAAGTATTCCGTCAGGCCACTTTCCGCTTCCGAGCGGAAGCGCCCACCTATGCGACCCTAACTATAACGTAATTCTCAGCGCTACGCCCACCGAAAGTCTTGCCTTACCCCCCGGGAAAATGCCATTTTTACCCCTTTTTCCAGGCTTACTTTTCAATAGGAAGAGGTTCCCCGAATCCTCCACCGATCAAAGTCTACTTTCGGAGGGAAACCTGCTTCCGGTACGGGAATTCCCGATAAATAAAATGCCGAATGAGTGAGGATCCGTCGTATACTGTTCCGGCTTCCCGACTCGTCTAAAAAATCGTCAAAGATGGCGCCAATATCACTATCTTTCGAGTCTAAATCTTTTACCGGCCACTACTTGCGGTAAGGAACACGCGCGTATGATTTCAACTTCCCGGCGCACGGCCAAGTCCCCCGCGGATCTTGCAGCCAAAGCTGCCCCTAAAACCCCAGGGCAAATCCCGGGGTCCGAAGTGGTTCCTGTCCCGCAGGAATCGCTTCGGACCCCGACGTCCTCGCGACTTATCGCCCTCGCCCATTACAAGCAGATCCTGACCACCTTGCAGGTCCTCGCGGACGCGGTCACCATCGTCCTCAGCTTCGGGGCCGGATATTGGCTTTGGAGCGTAGTCGGCCCATGGATCGCCATAGACATCTACGAGCCCGAGCGCATCTATCGGTATTCTTCCTTCCTGGGCGTGACCCTGGTTACGACCTTGGTGGGCATGGAAGTCCACGGCCTTTATCAGCCGCAACGAAGCCTTATGAACGTACGGGAATTCGAGTTGATCCTGATGAACTGGGGCAAAGCCTGCCTGTTCACCCTGGGGATCATGTACATGGCCCATCAGCTCTATTTCAGCCGGGGAATCTTCGTGCTGACCTGGACTTGCATGTTGGCCTTCCTGTTGGTGCAGCGCTACGGGTTTTTCAAATTCAACAATTACCTGCGTCGCAAAGGCATCGTGGAAACCACCACCCTCATCTACGGGGCCGGGGTCGTGGGCCGTAAGCTGATGGAGAAATTCAAGCAATCGCCCAAGCTCGGATATCACGTGGCCGGCTTCATCGACGACAACGGCGGCTTGGCTGGCAAGACCGTGGTGGGCGCTCCCGTGCTGGGCGACTTCACCAATCTGAAGGAAACGATTCGCGCGACCGGGGCAACGAAACTCTTCATCGCCCTGCCCCAGGTGCCGTCCAAGGTCGTGGTGGATATCCTCAACGTGTGCCGTGAGACGGGATGCGAATTCCAGATCGTCCCCTCGCTCTACGATATCGTGATCCAACGCGTGAAAATCACCGAAGTGGAAGGCATCCCCCTCATTGGGATGACCGAGCCCAAATATTCCTTCAAGACCCAGGTCGCCAAGCGTATTTTCGACGTGGTGGCCTCCCTCCTGCTCCTGGTCGTCCTGGCTCCCGTTCTGCTGGCCCTGGCCTTCGCGGTGAAAGTCTCCAGCCGCGGACCCATCCTCTTCGTCCAGAAGCGCGTGGGGCAGGCGGGCCGCCGCTTCCGCTTCTTCAAGTTCCGGTCCATGTACGTGAATACGCCCATCTACGCCATCACCCCGCAGTCGGGCCGGGATCCCCGTATCACGCCCATCGGCCGGTTCCTCCGGCGCAGTTCCCTGGACGAATTGCCCCAGCTCTTCAACGTCCTGAAGGGGGACATGAGTTTGGTGGGCCCGCGGCCCGAAATGCCCTTCATCGTGGACCAATACAACGATTTGCATCGTCAGCGGCTGAACGTGAAGCCGGGTATCACGGGCCTGTGGCAGATCAGCGCGGACCGTAGCATCGCCATCCATGAGAACATGGATTACGACATGTATTACATCAACAACCAGAGCTTCCTGCTGGACATGGTGATCCTGGCCAAGACGGTAACGAGCTGCCTACGGGGCATCGGGGCGTACTAAGCGATCGCTGAATGGTTCGTCAGGTTCCGATCTTTTCGGAGACCCCGATGATCACCCCGAACTCTCCATCAAGCTGCTCCCATTTCTTTTCCGGCCAATAAGCCTTGGATACATATCCGTCCAGATAGAGGGCATCTTACCCTTTTCCAATAGCATAGGACCTGATTGAGTCGCGAACCGGACTCGTTTCTTCCCTGGAAAACGTTCGGTCGGAACGACCTCGGCTTTACCATCAAACGAGACATAAAATACGCCGTTGGGTTTCAGATAAAAGTTGCCCGCTCCATCCGAGGTATCCAGTGGGGAGAACGTTCGCCCGTTAGCGATGAATAATCCTTGCGGCGAGAAATCCTTTTTGAACATCCCTCCGTTCATCGCGAATACGAGACGCTCTTTCCATGTCTCCAAATGGCCTTTAAGCTTCGCGATATTTTTAAATGGGACCCCGCGCTCATCCTTCCAATAGATGCGTATGCTAACGGTATTGCCGTCCGAAGCGTAGCAAAGAATGGTTTTGCTCTCGATACATTGGCTGTTCCCGATTGAGAGAAATCCCGTACCGCATACGAGCACAATCAGGTTAAGAAAGATCCGGCCGCCCATCAGAGCTGGTAAGTGAACTCCTGCCCGCCCGCCCTGAGCATCAAACGGTTCGCCCCCTGCCCTGCCTCCGTCCGGCCCACCACCTTGGCCTCGATGCCGAAGGACCTGGACAGGGCGATGATGCCTGCGGCCGCGCCGGGCTCGCAGACCACTTCCATGCGATGGCCCATGTTGAGGGTGCGGTAGAGTTCGCGGGAGGAATGGGCGGGGTCGGCTTGCAAAAGCTTGAAGGCCGGCGGAGGATCGAACAGATCGTCCTTCACGTAGATGAGGCCGCGGCCGAAGCGCAGGCACTTGGTCTGGCCGCCTCCCGTATTATGGAAGATGGCGGCGATGGCATCGCCGGCGGCGGCGACGGCGGCTTTGAGGATAGGCGCGTAAGTACGGGTGGGCGAGAGCAAGGCTTGTCCGATGGTGAGGCTGGATCCCGGGAGCGCATCGGAAAGACGATGGCGGCCGGTATACGCGAGGCCCGCGATCTCGGGCGCATAGGCTTCGGGATAAGCCTGCTTGTAATGGGGCGAAAGGAACTCGTGCCTCAGCATGGTAAAGCCGTTGCTACCGAGGCCGGAATTCTCCGCGCTCTCGTAGGTCGCGCGCCCGCCCGAGTACAGGCCCACGATAGCGAGGCCCGGGCGTAAGCGATCGCCCGTGATGACGCGTTCCCGCCGCATGCGGGCGACCACGGTGGAATCGACCACCAGGGTGCGCACGGTATCGCCCAGGTCCGCCGTCTCCCCGCCTCCGCTGGCGATCTCGATCCCGTGGCCGGCCAAGAGGGCGACGCATTCGCGATAGCCGGCGATGATGGCCGCGATGGCCTCGCCGGGAATGAGCTTAGCGTTGCGGCCGATGGTATTGGAGAGCAGGAACGGGCCGAATGCGCCCACGCAGGCGAGATCGTCCACGTTCATGACCAGGGAGTCCTGGGCCAAGCCCTTAAAGGCGGAGAAATCCCCGGTTTCCTTCCAGTGCAAATACGCCAGGATGGCTTTGGTACCGGCCCCGTCGGCATGGATGAGCATGCATTGGGCGGGATCTCCCGTGAGGGTGTCGGGCAGGACTTTGCAGAAGGCGCCGGGAAAGAGGCCGGGATGCTCCCCCGCGATGGCCTTGTGGACCTCGCCCTTGTCGGCCGAGGCGCCCCTGTCTTCGTAACGGATGGGCTCGCTCACGGGGCAAATATAGCATTCGCAGGTTGCCGTTCCCTTGTAACCCGATCGCGATGGCCGGCGGCTTGGAAGCATGCGCGCGAGTTCTTAGGATTCGCAAGCATGTCCCCCTTGCGCGAAGTCGCCCTCCTCTTCCTGAAGCTGGGTTGCACCGCCTTCGGCGGTCCCGCCGCGCATATCGCCATGATGCGGCGCGAGGCGGTGGAAAAGCGGGACTGGCTCAGCGAGCAGGCCTTTCTCGATCTGATCGGCGCGACCAATCTCATCCCCGGCCCCAATTCCACCGAGATGGCCATCCATCTGGGTTACCTGCGCGCGGGTTTGCCGGGCCTGTTGGCCGCCGGGGCTTGCTTTATCGCGCCGCCCATGTTGATGGTGCTCGTGGCGGCCGGAGCCTACGTGCGCTTCGGGGCGTTGCCGCAGCTCGGCTGGCTTATGTACGGCGTGAAGCCGGTGGTGGTGGCCTTGGTGCTCCAGGCCCTGTGGAACCTGGGGCGCAAGGGCCTGGTTCGGCCCCTGGAAGCCATGCTCGGGATTGGCGCCTCGGTGGCTTACTTCGCGGGCCTGAGCGAGATCGGCATCCTGGCTGCGGGGGGATTGCTGGGGTGGGCCGCGCGCGCGCGCGGGAAAGGGAACCCGCCCGGAGCTTCCCGATTGGCATTTACGGGCTTTACCGGTCTAACGAGGTTTACGAGTATCTCGGGTACTGCGGGCGCTGCCCTGACCGCTTCGAGCGCCGCGTTCCCCACCCTGCCCGCGGCCATCATTTTCCTGAAGTTCTTGAAGATCGGATCGGTTTTGTACGGGAGCGGCTACGTGCTCTTGCCTTTCCTGAAGGCGGCCTTCGCCGGGCCGGGCGGACCGCTCACCGAATCCCGCATCCTGGACGCCGTCGCGGTGGGGCAGGTTACGCCCGGGCCATTTTTCACCACCGCCACCTTCATCGGTTACCTGCTCGGCGGGGTAACGGGCGGGTTACTGGCCACCCTGGGGATCTTCCTGCCGGCCTTCATTCTCGTAGCCGTGACCAATCCCTGGATCCCCCGCCTGCGATCCTCGCGGGCGCTGGGCCTGGTTTTGGACGGAGTGAATGCGGCGTCCTTGGGACTGATGGCCGGGGCCGCCTGGCAATTGGGGCGGGCGGCGGTGATCGATTGGACCACGGCGGCCATCGTGGCGGCAGCGTTGCTGTTGCTTGGACGTAAGGCTTCATCCACCCTTCTGATCGCCATCGGGGGCGCGGTCGGGATTAGTGTGCGCTGGCTGGGGGGATAAATTGGTTCGAACGGGATCACGGATATGAGCCGTCGAATCGGATGCAAGGATGGGCGGTGGAGGCGCGGATGAAATACGGCAGGCTTCTTTTCTTGATCATCGCATGGGTGACTTTCGGAAGACACCTTGAGAACGCTAACGCGCGCGTTCCCGGTGGGGAAAATCCGGTTCATCGAGAAATCCGAGGCGGATGGGACAAATACCACGGGAGCGGTGATCGGGACGGTAGCCGGGACATATTTGCTCCTGGTGGGGATCGCGGGACTGTTGATTATGTTCGCTTTTCTGAACCTGCTCGGGAATCTATCGAAATGACGTTTTAGATTCCGCCGCCTCGCACCGAACGTATTTCCAAATCATGCGCGTTCGCGTGCCCTATGACCTGGTAGCGCTCTTTTTCCTCGCCTGCCAAACGTTCGATAATAGCCCCACCGTTCTCGAAGCCGAACGCCAGGAGCCTCACCTCAATGAGAAAAACCTGGAGCGCATCGCCGCTCTCGCAGGGACGAGGCTGCAAGGCAAGATAGCCGTCATGGCCGATACCCACCTTTTCTACAACCAGCTCCGGGCCGGTTTCGACAAGATCAACTCCGACAGCAGCATCGATTTCGTAGTGGTGGCCGGGGACGTCACGAAATACCCCCACCGATTTCGCCTTCGCTTGGCGCGGGTACGAATTCGCTTTTTCGACGACAATGCGCGCGGCATCGCCGATGGAGTGCCCGATTGGGAATGGTTGGATAGCGCCATGTCCTCCGCTGGCGATTCCCTCCGCATCATCCCGGTCTGACATGCCCCGCCTTACGCCGATCAATTGCACGCAAGCGGAAGTGGGCACCAGCAATCAGTACCTCAAATCCTACCGGGAAAACCGGGAAGTGGAGCTGGGCGACATCCTGAGTCTTTCCCTTTCGGCCCGGCTTTATCTGTAGCGGCTTCGTAAGCTTGCAACCGGGGCCCCTGGGCGTTCACCGTTGCCGAATGTAATTCCTGGGTGTGCGGACGCCCATCTTACTTGTCCTGGCCCTGGCCCTTTTCGCATGCCAGCCTTTCGACTATGGTCCGGCCGTACTCGGGGCCGGAAGCCGGGAATCGCACCTGAACCAGCGGAACATCGAACGGATTACGGTCGCCTCCGGGGGCCTGCATCTTCGGGGCAAGTTCGCGGTCCTGGCCGACATCCACGTGTACTATGACGAGCTCGCGGCTGCGGTCCGGAATTTGAATGCCGACACCAGCATCGATTTCGTGGTGATCGCCGGGGACGTGACCCAATACGGATACGCGGGGGAGTATCGCATGCTCTCGACCATCCTTTCCCGCTTGCGCGCCCCCGTGATCGTCGGCATCGGTAACCACGATGAGCAAGCCGGGGGGACGGCCCTCTATGAGGAACTTTACGGCCCGACCGATTTCACCTTCGCCTGGCGCGGATATGAATTCGTTTTCTTCGACGACAACGCGCGAGGGACGCCGCAGAGCGTGCCCGATTGGGCCTGGCTGGAAACGGCCCTGGCGCAGGCGGGCGATTCCTTGCGCATCATCCCGGTCTGCCATGCCCCGCCCTTTTCCGATCAACTGGACAGCGCCAAAAGCCAACGGCTCGTGGATCTCTACGCGGAGAACCATGCCGTCATCGTGATCGGGGCGCATTTGCACAATTACCACTACGGCCAACCCTTCGGCGACGGGATCGATTATCTCACGGCCGACGATATCGGCGATCGCGATTATGTCTTGGTGACCCTGGAGGACGGGAAGGCCTCGGTGGAAAGGGTGTTCTTTTGACACGCGTGCGGGCCGCCCTCCTGCTGACCATCGGGCTGGGCCTGGGTGCGCTGGAAAGTCGCGCATTCGAAAATCGGCTGAACCCTTGGATTCCTGATTTCGCGCGCCTGCAATACGCCGGGCAAGCGGGGCTTGTAAGCCTCGGGGCCGGGTATGACTGGTGGGACGATCGGGTGGAGGTCAGCGCCAGTTACGGCTACATCCCGTACTTCGTGGCCCGGCAAAACATCCATACCTTCTCGGAGCGGAATTCGCTTTCGACGGGAAAATTCGGCCTGCGGAATCGCTTGGCTTGGGAACCTCTCCTTGCAGGAATCGTGACAAACTTTACCTTAGGCGATCGCTTCCAGGTTTACCTTCCCAAAACCGAGGGCGGCTATTATTGGCCGGATGCGTTGTATTTCTGGTTCTTCGCAAGTACCAGATTCGATTACATCGCCCCGCAGCCCGCCCTTCTCCGTCGCATCGGTATCCAAATGGAAATCGGAACCATCCATCCTTACCTGCAAGCCTATCTGAAAAACCGCGAAGTCGGATTAGCGGATATCCTGAGCCTTTCGATTTCGGTACAGGTTTACCGATGACGTGAACTTTTCCCTGCGCGGATCGGATTCGTATAATATCCTCAACAAAATGCCGCGCTTGGCGCTCGGCATACTCACGCAAGGTGCCAATATGATCCGGACGATTTCTTGTTCAAGATCAACTAGTATAATCGGGGCTCTATGCCTGACAGCCCTCGTTCCCTCTTTCGCGGAAAAGGCTCCGCTTCCCTATGGATTGTCCCCATGGGTGGATGGGCCCATGGCGCTGGGCTTGTACGCCATGAAGACCAACTCGGACGCGCTGATCGCGAGTACGCGCGCGGATCATCCTTGGAGCCCTTCGTTGGATAAGTCCACGATACCGCTGTACGATCGCTGGGCCATCGGATTCTATTCGCCACGGCTATCGGCCCTGAGCAGCGTGGTTTCCGGTGCGGAATTGCTGCTGCCCGCTGCGGTGGATTTGGCGGATAGTTGGAACGGAACCGCGTCATGGGGAGCCTTCGCCGTCGACGGGATCCTGCTCGAAGAAACCCTGGTGCTCTCGGGGGCGCTCAGCAGTTACGCCAAGAGCGAGCGTGTGCATGCCACGCCGCTCTCCTACGACCCGGCGGTGCCCGAATCCGAAAGGAAGATCCCGCAGAACGCGAGCAGCTTCTTCTCCAACCATACCGCATCCGCCTTCGCCACCGCGGTCTATTCTTCCTACACCTTCCAGGCCCGCCATCCCGATTCCCGCATGACGCCTTGGGTGTGGGGCGGCAGTTTGGCCCTGGCCTCCACCGTGGGATCGATGCGCGTCCTGGCCGGCAAGCACTTCCCCTCCGATGTGTTGGCGGGCGCCGCGGCGGGAGCCTTATGCGGATACCTGGTTCCCAAACTGCATATGGGCGTGGCCTGGAATCTCGGAATCGTCGCCCCCGAAGGGACCAACGCGGTGGGCCCGGCCTTGCAGCATTCCTTCTGAAATCGGCCCGGCGATCCTGAAATCGGCCGGGCGATTCGGCGGGCCTGGCCCGCCTTTTTTCCGCCACCCTGCCCTTATTTCAACACATCGATATAGTTGAGGTTGAAATTCGAGGTAGACATCGTAACGCGCATCACATGCACGCCGGCCGTAAGTTTCACCCCGGCCACCGTGACGTTTTGCCAGCTCTGGTTTCCGGACGCGTCCGTAAAGGAGAAGGTGGCCACGTTGACGCCGTCGACGGAAAGGATGGCCGATTTCGTCCCGACCGTTCCCGAGGCCATACGCGCCGTCAGATTATACGTGCCGCTCGCGCCCACGTTGACGTCGAAGGCCAACCACTCTCCGGACAGGATCCATCCCACGTTAAAACCGCCGCCCACGTCCGTGGTCGCCTGGATGTCCACGTTGTCGGTGCGATATTGGCCCCCCGCGTTCCCGGTCGTCAAGTCGTGGTAGCCGACGCCTTCGCCTCCGAGCTTGTAATCCTCCGCCTGGATCCGGCCCGGCAAGGGCAGGTTCGGGTCCTTCTTGAAGGAAACGGCGAGGGTATGCGTTCCCGTGGTGGTGGCCGGGAAGGTATAGGTCGCGACAGCGCCGACGGCGACGCCGTCCACGGTCACCGCGTTGACCAGATAGCCCGTGGCCGGGGTCATGGTAAAGACCCGCGCCGTGCCCACGTAGGTCGTGACCGTGCCGGAAGGGCTTACGGTTCCGTTCGCCCCCGCCGTGGCCGTGACCGCGTAGGTGGGAAGGGCGGTGAAATTGGCCGTGACGCTCATGTTGGCGGTCATGGTCAGGGTAACGGGATTCGCCGTGCCGGTGACGGCTCCGCTCCAACTACCGAATTTGAATCCCGTATTGGGCGTCGCCGTCAATGTCACGACGGTTCCGCTGACGTAGGTTCCGCCCGCGGGGGACAAGGCCACGGAGCCGTTGGCGGCGATTACGGTGAGGGCGTACTTGGGCGCGGGCTTGAAGGTCGCGCTGATGGAATGGTTGGCGGCTACGTTGGAGAAGGTATATGACGCCACGGAGCCTTGGCTGGCCCCGTCCACCTGGACGATGTCGACGACGTATCCCGCTGCGGGCGTGATGGTAAAGGTATGGGCGGAACCCTGGTTGACGGCTACGGACCCGGAGGGGCTGATGCTGCCGTTGGCGCCGGCAGAGGTGTTTATGGAATACACCGTGACGGTGGCGCTGGAATAGAAGCGCGCTTCCCAGATGGAATAACCGTTCGCGGTATTGCGGGCCGTTCCGTTCATCCGGTAGTATCGGTAAGAGCCGGTCAGGCCGGGCAGGCTATCGATGCGGTGGTTGCCGGCGGGCATATTGGTCTTGGTGACCAAAACCGTCTTGGTGTTGAAGGCCGGATCATTGGAACCTTCCAGCGTGTAATTCTTCGCGTTGTCCGTCTCCCAATCCAGCACCGCCGTGGTGATGCTTTTCGCCGTTCCCATATCGAAGACGATTTTCTGGGGATCGCTGTAGGCGCTGCCCCAACGCGTGGTGGTAGCGTTGCCGTCGATGGCATCGGCGGGGGGATGCCCGGTCTCGGTGCTGGAAGCGGTGGCGGCGGCCACGGTTTGCTTGACCAGGATCTTGATTTGCGGATTGAACACGGCGGTTACCGTTTTATTCCCGGTCATGGCCAGGGTGGTGGGATTCGCCGAGCCGGTCAGGTCGCCGGTCCAGTTCGTGAAGACGTATCCAGGAGACGAAAGCGCGACCACGTTGGCAATGTCGCCGGCGGTCCATAGCCCGCTGCCGCTGACATTGCCGCCGGCCGGGGGCGAGGCGAGGGTCGTCAGGGTGTACAAAGGCAGGGTCACGGTGAAAGCCACGTCATCGAAAGAAGCGGCGGCGCCGTCATTGACCGTCAGGCGGAAACCGTAAGTGCCCGCCGCGGTCGGCGTGAAACTAGCCTGGGCGGATCCAGCGTTGGCGATTGCGATAACAGGGCCGGAGGTTTGGGTCCATGCGTAGGTCAGGGATTGGGGGTAGGCATCCGGGTCCGAGGATGCCGTGCCGTCCAGGGTCACGGCGGAATAAGCGGTCACGGCCCGGTCGGGACCGGCATTGGCGATGGGGGATTGATTGATTTTCGGGGCGACATCCAGATAATTCCAACTGAGCCCGTCCGATCCCATGGTAAAGCGGAGGACATGAGGCCCGGCGGTAAGCCTTAGGTGATCGAACGCGACATTTCGAAAGTACCCGGGCGCAGCCGGGTCGCTATAGGAAATCGTCCCCGCGTCGACGCCATCGACAGAAATCGTGGCGGTTTTCACGCCTACGTCGGAGGCAAGCAAGCGGGCCGTAAGGGTATAGTAACCGGTGGCAGCGACATCGACGTCGTAGGCCAGCCATTCCCCGGGTTGGATCGCGGTTACGTCGAAGCCCCCGCCTACGTCTCCCGTTACTTCGATATCGACGTCGTCATTTCGATATTGGCCTCCGGAATTCCCCGCGGTCAGGTCATGGTAGCCGACGCCCTCGCCGCCGGATTTATAGTTCTCGGCTTCGATGCGGCCGGGAAGCGCCGTAGGAACGCTCATTCCGATTGTCAGAGGCGCGGAGACAGCCATGGCGCTGGAATAGACGCCTCGTGAATGGGCGCGGACCGAGAGGTAAAATTCCTGATCCGCGGCCAGGTCGGATTTATTGATATGCACCGTATAATCGGGGTCGGGGATAAGGGTCCAATCCGACAGATCGTTTTGACCCGGCAGGGTTCCCAAAGCGTATTCGTAGAAGCGGATGCCCTGCGGGTGATCGGAGGCGGTATGGAACGACAACTCGCTGCCGTCGGTGAACGGTATGGCTTGCGTTATGCTGATGACCGGGCGGGTGGGAAAGTGCTGGATGGCTACGGGTTCGGTGCTTCGGTAGAGGTAATTCCCGTATGATTTAAAATCCAATAAAAGCAAATTCACGAGATAAGACGATTTGACTCCGTCATTCGCGAGGTTTTGCTGGATCAACCCTCCTCGGTGGTAATTCTTGGTGTAATCGTCATAGGGTTGGAATCCGCTCCAACTGCCGCCGGTCTTCGATTGTCCATACAGGTTCATCAGATAGAAGTCGTATCCCACTTTTGGGCGGACATCGGGATTATGCGGTCCGCCATCGGTGGAAACGTATTCCATGTTGTCCGTATCGAACATGCTCAATGCGGAATTGAATGGCGGAGCCAATTCAAACCTTAAGTAAGATCCCGTGAATAGGGTTTGAGCCGTCGCCCACGCGTCGTCGCCCAATTTTTCCAGGGTCGTCACCGAGTCCATAATACTTCTGGCCATACGGTAAAGATCATTACCCTTTACGAAGGGTTGACTTGGGATTTGAAAGGGATCAGCGGAAGGGCTGAGGCTGATTTCCGGTCCCCAGCCCCCGGGAGCCCCCAGCCGCTTATAATCGATTCCGCCGGCTTGGTACAGAAGGACGCGGGATCCATCTGCGAAGGAATAGGCGTTTAGATGTCCATAACTCTGACCGGTCAAGTCGTGCAATAAAATTTCCGGGCCCAAGAGGGAGCCGGTAATGGTTTTGGAATAATACCCTTCGCCTCCGGTTCGATTGTCTTTCCAAACGACCTGGATGTTTCCACCGGATTCGGCAACGATCGCAAGATCGGAAAACAAATAAACGCTCCCGCCGGAAGTCAGTTGCGATACGGGCGACCAGATTCCGGTTATATGATCGAGTTTGGTGAGAAAAACATCGTAAAGCGGATAATCGCCGGACGGACTTACATAGGCGAGATAAACGTTCATCTGCTCATCAAAGGTGGCGGCAAGACTGAAAACCGATCCTTCGGCGGGAGTGATGAATGAAGGCTCAGTCCAGGTTCCATCCACCGACCGGGATGTTACCGAAACCCGGCCCCGGGGAGGGGTGGATACCGACATGAAAGAGAAAAGCCTTCCGTCGGGAATGCGAAGAAGACGGTTGATTCCATTGCCGTTGGCGTCCATAAGATGGATGCCCCCCCATCGCGAGTTGATGCGGTTCAGATCGATCGGTTCGGTTTTGATTTTCGCCGCGCCCGAATAGATATCCATCGACAAGGTGGTCTGATAATCCACGGGAACATTGGCGGCGATCTTCAATAGGTACGGGGAGGCGGAATTGGTTTTGGAAATGCCCTCTCCGATAGATCCATAATCCGCATCCGCACGCACCACCTGGATATATGGATCGGTACCGCTGATACGGGCGGAAAAAGAATTGGCGGAACTGTAATTCCGGATGGAAACCAGCAGTTCCACGGTCTCGCCCGGTTCCGGCAATCCGTTTTGGTTTCCCTGGGTATCCATTATGAGCGGATCGGCGGCATGGACATTCAGCCCGGAATAATACGGTCCGACCGCCGCCGCGGCATTGACCACTCCGCTCCCCAACAAACCCCGCAGGTGGTAATTGGCCGCATCGACGTCCGTCGCCGTCGACAAAAGCTGATGGGCGACCTGGTCCCGCGTCCAATCCGGATGAGCCGCCATCACCAAGGCCGCGACGCCGGCTACCACCGGGCTGGCCATGCTGGTGCCTGACTCCTCCCGATATCCGTTGTTGGGAATGGTGCTGAGAATGTCCTCGCCCGGAGCGGCGATGTCGACGTTGGCGCCGTAATTGGAAAAGTACGCGGCGAAATCCGTATACGTAGCGGCCACGGAAATGACTTCATTGAAATCCGCCGGATAGAATTTTAGGGAGGTGCTGTTGTTTCCCGCTGCGGCCACGAGCAGGCAGCCCGCATCGTAGGCGAACCGGATCGCCTCATATTCCGCCTGGCTGTAAGAGGGGGATCCGAAGCTCATGTTGATGATGTCAGCGCCATTCAGGGCCGCATAGTGCAGCGCTCCGATGATGGCGTCATCGGTAAGGGACCCGCCGCCGCCCGGGGTGGCGAAGCCGGCGCGCAAGGGCATGATTTTCGTCTTCCAGGTTACGCCCGTGATACCCAGGCCGTTATTGCCGCGACCCGCCACGATCCCGGAAACGTGGGTACCGTGGCTTTGGAAATCCATAGGATCATTGTCCGGCACGCCGAAGTCCTCGCCCGGCTCCACCCAGCTTTCGGGCACGTCCACGAAGTCCCAACCCCGTACATCGTCGATGAATCCATTCCCGTCGTTGTCGATCCCGTCCCCGTCGATTTCATCCGCGTTGTTCCAGATGTTCGCGGCCAAATCCGGATGGGTATAATCCACGCCGACATCGATGACCGCCACCACCACGTTCTCCGATCCGGTGGTCAAGTCCCACGCTTCCGGAGCGTGGATGGTTTGCAAGAAAGCCTGGAGGGGGAAACTGGGATCATCTGGCGTCGTAGAACTGGTCCGGTAGATATGGTTTGGCTGAGCCCATTCGATATCGGGATTTTTCCCCAGCTCAGAAAGAAGTTGTTTCTGGGTTTCGCCTTTCACTTCGAATTTCATTTTGTAGACCCGGCCCCGCTTGGAGAGAAGCGCCTGGCTTTGCGCCCGTTCCAACCTCTTCCGCATGCGATCGCGTTTCGCATTCGCGGGCGCGGCGCCCGGAGCCTTCATGCGCTCCAGTTTCCGGGTAATGGCATCGTACGGATCGTCCTGGATTTGCTTGATGCCCTTGAAGCGGAAGCGGCTTTCCAATCCCTTGAAGGAGGCCACCGAGGTGGTCTTCGCAAGGGTCGACGCGCCCGTTACCTGCGCGCGCACTTGCGTCTCCGCCGCCGGCTTGAACTTGACCAGGACTTCTCCCGGCACGCTCTCTTCGGCGAAAAGGCCGGTATCCGAAACGAGGGAGATTCCCGCGGCATTCGCGATGGGATGGGGCCCGGACGCGGCCGTTGGAACGCGCGCCGCCGGAGCGGCGTGGATGGCAATCGTCGCCATCAATAATGGGATCAGGGTATTCGCCGCAAGGAAACGTGAACCTAGCCGGAGATGCAGCATGGGGAAGCGCCTTTGGTAGATCGAAACAGTTTTATTGGTCCGGGTAAAACGCGAGCAAACCAGAAATAGTCAGAGTTTCGAAGAATGGCAGTTGGTTTGTCGGGATTTTTTGACGGAAATCAGGAAGCAATTGGATCCCGGCCCTCTCCAATCCAATTTTCTCAAATTTCCTGGTCAAAAACGGATTTTCCGGACCTGGCCCCATTGAGGTTAGATTCCCCTGCGCGCAACCATTTGCCCGGAGTTCAGGATTGATATTCCAGCTGGTGTCCTTCCGTTTTTGCTCCATCTATGCCCGCCTTCATCTCCTCTTCCCGGCAGCAACCTGCTTTGCCTTCACATGCGCATTCGCCCAGGCTCCCATTCCCGAAGCTGTCCCCGCGTCCCGTGCCAAGCTCCCGTCCGGAACTCCCGATCAATTGGAGATCTTCCCTTACGGCTATTCCTTGATGGACGCCGCCTTTTCCCAAGGAATCGGCGCCGAAACCCTGACGCCGGGAAATGGTTTCGCCGCGTCTTTCATCAATCCTGCCGTGCTGGCCGATCCGAATCGATCCGGGACCGCGGCCATGTCGATGGCTTATGCTTCGTTGTACCCGAAACTCGATTTCCCGGACCTGAACGAGACGGCATTGGAGGCGCAATACCGCCATGCGGAATGGGGATATTCCTTAAAGGTCAGGCGCCACGATTTCGGATCCACGCCCATCGATTCGGTTTCAGATTCCCCGTCAGGTTCCGGCGTGGGCATGGAATATTCCCTATCCTTGGCCCGGGCCTTTTCGTTAAGCCCGCGCATGCGCCATGCCTTCGGGGTAACCCTCACCGTGATCAAAGCGCCCGCATCCTTCATGGACAAGGGCGCGACGGAAGCGGGGTATTTGCTGGATGCGGGGTATTACGGGACCTGGGGAAGGAATTTCCGTTGGGGCGCGTCGATCGACAATGTTGGCGTTCCGATCGAGGGCGTGCGGCCCGAAATCGTGCGCTCACGATATCCCGGGGGCTACCAGGTGGATAACCGCTTACTGGTTTCCGATCCCAATTCCGTCCTGACGCCTTTGGGAATCCATTTGGGCGGCCGCATCTCGGAAAGCGCCTACCTACAGGGGACCAATATCGTGGACGCGGGAATCACGGCGGTTCTATCCGGGCAGTTCGCCGGAGCCTCGTTCCGCGATGCGCAGCGGTTCTGGATCGGCGCGGCCGATGTGGAACTTTTGAAAACCCTGCGGCTAAGTGCCGGCCGATTGGATGGCGAAGGGGAGATGGCGGTGAACCGATTCGCCATCGACCTCGGGCTTTTCCGGCACGTGGAAATCGGGCTCGCCTTGGCTACGGCCAGGGAGGCTTTATATGACGGGCAAAAATCCTTCCATATCGGCTTTTACGATTTAATGGCCTGGGGCCATGGGGATTGGACGTGTTGGAGGGACTGAAAGGTCCAATCCGCCCGGGCTTGGGGTAAACCGACGCCAAAGCCCCGCCAACACGATTTGCGATGTAAGTCCGGATGCATCGAGCGTCCATACCATCCGCAAGCGGCACTAATTTGATTCCGGATAATTTGTAAAATTCCAGGAAACCCCAATGCGCGGATCGGCTCGTCAAATGAACATATAAATTGGTTAACTGGAAGCAGATGCCCAGCCATCCATTTGGCTCGAGTATATATATAAGGTCACCGAAGTCGATAATTCGGCTAACGAATCGGAACCCGTGTTCACCGGCAATGTTCATGCGGGGCCGCAAGCAGGGATTGGTTCCACGTTTTCCCCATTGACACCCGCAGGGCGATCGTCGACGCCCCGGGAAATCTTTACCTTACCGGAAATTATTCTACAGGCGTCCCTTCGGGGCTGATATTCCGCAAGGTTTCCACGGGGAACTTGGCTGGAATCACAACCACAGGCGGGCTCATGGCGCCTTCGCTTTCGCTGTTTTCCGGTACTTTCCTCGGGACGCCTTCAAATCTCATAGGCGGATTGGTACTTCGGAATGGGACAAGCGCTCCGATTTTGCATATTCGCTCAGGTGGGAAGGTATCCATGGCCCAAGATAATTTCGGAAACGTTCCCTAGAGCGGCCTTTGGGGAGCGCAGAGGGGGCGGGCTGATAGTGAAGCTTTTTCCCTTTCTGTTCTGTGCCATCCTGGTTTCCTGTCAAGGGCTGGCGAAGAACCCCGCTCCGGCCTCGAGCGGCGGAACATTCTTTACGCGATTGCATATGAACGAAAACACCCTCCTCCCTGACGATAGCCTGGCCATGCCCATTTCCTTTACTTACCGGGAAAGCAAGGACTATTTAGGCGATTCTGCTCTTGTCCAGATCGGATACCTTAAAGACACCTTCCTTTTTTCCTACGCCTCCTATTTCGACGGCTTATCCGGCGCCGTAAGCATGATGCCTTTCGGTGAGTTCAAGTTGTACCGGATTGGGCCTTCGAGCTATGAATTGTTCTGTAAAATCGTCCAAGGCTTCAGCGACAATTTGAAAAACGGGCCTCCAATGAGGTATTCCTCGAATGTCATCGCAAAGCCCGATAGGCCTTTCCCGCAAGGCCGCTATCGAATCGTGGTGCTAAAGGTTATTCCAGCTCGTTTCCCGGTAACGGCATACGAAAGCAAAGCCGGTGGCCAGGAAAAAATCCTCTACCAGGAGCCGGAATATCGGATTTCGGAATCCTGGGCCGGAGATTTGGACGTCGGGTCAGTCCCCGGCCGTTTTACGCGCCCGTAGCATCCCGATGATCCCCGGCAGCAGGCTGATGAAGATAATGGCGAGGATGACCACGGTGAAGTTCTTCTTCACCACCGGGATGTTGCCGAACAGATAGCCCGCCCCCGTGCACATCGTGACCCATAGCAAGGCCCCCGCCACGCAATAGGCGATGTACGTGCGGAAACGCATGGCGCCCATGCCGGCCACGAAAGGCGCGAAGGTGCGCACGATGGGTACGAAGCGGGCCATCACGATGGTCTTGGCGCCGTTCCGGGCGTAGAAGGCGTGGGTCCGTTCCAGGTATTCGCGTTTGAACACGCGCGAGTCGGGATTGGAGAAAAGCCGCGTCCCCAGGAATTTGCCGATGGCGTAGTTGACGAGATCGCCCATGAGGCAGGCGCAGAAAAGCAGGGGTATCAAGACGGTTACCCTTAAGGATCCCAGGGCCGCGAAGGACCCGGCCGCGAAAAGCAGGGAGTCCCCCGGCAGGATGGGCGCGACCACCAACCCGGTCTCGCTGAAGATGATGGCGAAGAGGATGGCATAGGTGAGGCCGCCGTATTGTTGGATCACCATTCCCAGGTGCACGTCCAGATGCAGGAATAGATCCACGAATTTCCGCAATAGATCCACCGATCCTCCTAGGTAAGTCCAGCGAGCCTTAAGCCCAGCGGGCGATCACGTCCATCACGTGGCGCGCCCCGTCCCGCAGGGGGCTGGCGCGCATGGCTTCGCGATACATTTCCGCCTGGGCCTCGAGCAAGGCCAGTTCCTGCTCCAAACGGCCCGGCCCGATATCCTCTTCGGCCAGGACGCGGCTGAATCCCTCCGCCTCGAAAGCCTTGGCGTTCAGGATCTGATCGCCGCGCGAAGCCGTAAGCGGCAAGGGGACCAGAAGATTCGGTTTTCGCAGCGCGAGAAATTCGAAAATGGCGTTCGACCCCGCGCGGGAGAGCACCAGATCGGCGGCGGCCAGCACGTCGGGCATTTCCGCGGAAACGTATTCGAGTTGGCGATAGCCCGCGCGGCCCTCCAGCGCCGGATCGATCCCGCCTTTGCCGCATAGGTGGGCGATACGGTAGCGGGCCAATAGGCCCGGCAAGGCCGCGCGCACGGCGGCATTCAGGTTGCGCGATCCCAGGCTTCCGCCCATGATCAACAGCAATGGCCGCCGCCCGGCGCCCGCGCTTCGCGCTCCCGCGACCTGTGCGCCGGCGTCCCGCGCGCCCGTACCTTGTGCGCCCGCACCTTGTGCGCCTACCTCCGGCGCGCTCAGGCCCAGGAAGGCCTCCCCTTTCTCCCGCGAACCTTGGAAAAGTTCGGCGCGGATGGGGGCGCCCGTCTGCACCGCCTTGTCCTTGGGCAAATGCCGCAGGGTCTCCCGGAAGCTGACGCAAACGGCGCGGGCGAACGGGATGGCCATCCGGTTCGCCAGTCCCGGAGTGAGATCGGATTCGTGGATGACCACCGGGATCCCGCGCAAGCGCGCCGCCACGACCACGGGGACGGCCACGAAGCCGCCTTTGGAAAAGACCAGCTTGGGCCGAACCCGACCCAGGATCCGCCACGCTTGCCAGATGCCGAGGACGATGCGGAAAGGATCGCTGAAATTCTTCCAATCGAAATAGCGCCGCAACTTGCCCGAAGCGATCCCGTAGAAGGGCAATCCCGCCTCGGCGACCAGTTTTTTTTCGATGCCGGCCTCGGATCCGACATATTCGGCGCGCCAGCCCGCGGCCGCGAGCAGCGGCAGCAAAGCGAGGTTGGGGATGACGTGCCCGGCGGTGCCGCCGCCGGTCAGCACGATCGTGCGCGCGGGATCCATCGGGGGCAAAAGTAGCAAAGGCCGCGCCGTGCGGGCGCCCACTGCGGCGCGTCTCTTTGGTACAATGGAGGGATGCCGCTGAACCCGCCGTGGAACCTGATGCAAGACACCCTGGAGCGGCTCCAGGATTTCAACCTCGGCGCCCAGCGGCTTTCCGACTTCTACAAGTCCAAGGAAGAGAAGCACGGCCCGGACGAGCTGACGGACATCTTCTTCCAGGGTCATCCGACGCAAAAGGTGTTGGAACGCCTGCTCTTTTTCCTGTTCGACATCGGCGTACCGGACCGGCAAACCGGAAGCCGGGCCTTGGAGTTGCGGCGTTTGCGCCGGCTCTGGAAACGCATCGGCGCCGGGCTCCCCATGACCGATAACGAGCATGCGCTGGCGGACAAGACCGAATGGCTCTTCGGCCAGGGACCGGAAGGCTTGGAGGCCGGGGTGCTGGAAGCCAAAGCCGCCTTTAGATGCGTGCTCGACGGGGTACCCATCGCGCCGGCGCAGCGCGCCACCCTGGCGGGGCTCATCCGCGCGGAAGCCGAAGCCCTCCAGGACCGCGTCCTCTGGCTTTCCGAGAACACCGACCCCTATAACCTGAAGACCATGGCGCGCATCCTGCCGCGCCTGCGCATCTACGACGAAGCCGTGCACGAGGGCCTGGACCTGGCCCGCCGCCAGGAGGCCGGCGAACCCGTGGGGCTGAAAGTGGTGAGCTTCGAAGCCTACATGAAGGAAGGCATCTTCAACAAATGGCTGTCCAAGGTGGCGAAACGCGAAAGCCTCGCCCGCCTCGCCAAGCTGATGGAGACGCAACGGGTCAAGAAGATCCCCACCTTGGATCTCATCGCCCTCTCCACCCTCTGCCGCTGGACCTACGAAGCGATCGGCGAGCTTTCCACGCCTCTGGATTGGATCGAGAAGGCCATGGCCTGCTACCATGACGGCGAATTCGCGGTGGATGCCGGCCAGGCCGCGCGGGTATTGCAGCCCGCGCTTTCGGGCAGCGGCGCCAAGATGGCGGGCGCCCAGGTGACGGGCAATTTCGGAGTGAAGACCTTCCCCGCCTGGATCGGCCGGGACCTGCTGACCAAATCCTTCCTCAAGGGCGTGGACGAAGGATCGCTGGACATCAAGGCCGTCATCACCCAGAACATCACCCGCGACTCCATAGTGGAAGCGCTGCTGAACAACCCGAAGGTATTCCAGATGCCCGGCCTGGTGGCCTTCATCTGTTCCACCAGCCGATCGGTGGGCCTGCTCAGCAAGATCGCCAAGTCGCGCCAACTGCACACCGGCTTCGCCAATCGCGACGTTCCCCTGGCCTTGCTGCACAGCCCCTGTAACGTTCCCATTTCCCTATTGCGCCCCTTCATCAACGTGAAGTACGTGCCCCTCATCGATCTGAAGCACTTGGCCCGGGCCAAGGCGGGAATCCGCCGGGCGGTCAAGGATGAGGCCGAAGCCTATTTGAAGTCGCGGCAGTAGCCCGGTCGCGGCCATCGGCGGGGATGGGGACCCTGAATCCGGATTTTCCCCCTTGCCAAGCATCGCTCCAGGATTTACCATTATCCCTATAGGCTTAATATGTTGTCGATGCGCGCCAAATATGCCCTCAAGGCCCTCGTCTTCCTGACCAAGTCCAAGGACAAGGGTCCCGTGCAGATCGGGGAAATCGCGGAATCGCAAAAGCTGCCGCGCAAATTCCTGGAACAGATCCTCCTCGAGCTGAAGAACATGCGCGTGCTTAAGAGCCGGCAGGGCAAAGGGGGCGGGTACCTGCTGGCCAAGGAGCCGGCGCAGATCCAGGTGGGGCAAATCGTACGCGCGTTCAATGGGCCTTTGGCGTTGGTGCCCTGCGTGAGCGTAACCGCCTTCGGGAAATGCGAGGAGTGCCTGGACTTCGCGCATTGCGGCGTGCGACGCGTCATGAAAAAAGTGCGCGACGTGACCGCGGACATTCTCGATGGGACCAGTCTGGAAGCCATGGTGGCTATCGAGGCCTCGGAGACGGACGAAGCCGCCCTGATGTACTTCATCTAATTTTTTTAAACGAATACATACTAAATCTATATGATAAATATACTCACCCTCAGAAATGGAGATCCTATGCGCTCGCCTTTCCTTCCCATGCCCTCGACTTGGGTGGCCCTCTCTTTACTTGCCGCCCTTTCGCTCCCGGCGGTCGTGCGTGCGGCCGACCCTGCCGATTCGGCGCGGGGGCAAGCCGCGAACGGCGGCCAAGCGGAGGCAGCGCCCTCGCTCGAAGAGCTGGACGGGAAAATCCGGCTCCTGGAGCGCAAGCTGGAGGTGAAGGAAGAAGAAGAGGCGACGCGGAAGGAACAAGCAGCCTCGGTGACCGCGGGCAAGGACGGCTTTAGCCTGGTCTCGGCGGATAAGGAAAGCGCCCTCAAGTTCAAGTACTTCCAGCACACCGACGGCCGCTATTACTTCGAGGATGGCGATAATAAGCTGCCCAATACCTTGCTCCTGCGCCGCGTGCGGCCGGTGCTGGAAGGCACCGTGGGCAAGTACTACAACTTCCGCGTGCAGCCGGAATTCGCGACGGCCTTCCAAATCCTCGACGCCTACGGCGAGCTGGCCTATTGGCCCTGGGCCCGCCTGCGCATCGGCAAATCCAAGACGCCCCTGGGCCTGGAGCGGATCCAGTCGAGCCAGGATATGGCGATCGTGGAATTCGCCCATCCCACTTCGCTCACCCCCAACTATGATCTGGGGATATCCCTGCTCGGCGATTTCCTGGAAGAGTCCTATGGCTACTACATCGGCGTTTTCAACGGCGCCGTGGACGGCGCCAGCCGCGACGTCGATCTCAACGACGACAAGGATCTGATCGGGCGCGTGTTCGCCCAGCCTTTCAAGAACGGCAGCGTCGAGCCGCTGCGCGGTCTGGGGCTGGGGTTCGCCGCCAGTTGGGGCAAGCGCTTCGGGGACGCGGCCAATAGCGAGTTGCCGACGTACAAGACCGAAGGCCAACAGACCTTCTATGCGTATCGCTCGGTGGCGGACAAAGCTTCCGCCGTCGCCTACAATGCCACCACCAAGGTCGTAAGCAACACCACGGCCGTAGTGGGCGACTCGGGAACGGTGCGGGCCATCGGCAGCCAGTATCGCTTCAATCCCCAGGGATATTGGTACTTCGGACCCGTCGGGCTTTTGGGGGAATACATCGCGTCGACCCAAGAGGTGGGCAAAGGCGGCGCGAACACGGACGAGAAGGCCACGCTTACGACTACGGCCTGGCAAGCTACGGCCTCGTGGGTCTTGACGGGCGAGTCGCCTTCTTTCAAGGGCCTCAAGCCGCGCCACCCCGTCTCATTTTCAGGAGGGGACGCGAGCGGGTTCGGGGCTTTGGAGTTGGCGGTCCGCTACTCCCGCCTGGACGCCGATGCCGATGCTTTCCCCGTTTATGCCAATCCCGCCTCTGCCGCCCAGGAGGCCGCCACCTGGACCGCCGGCCTCAATTGGTATTTGTCGCGCTACGCAAAGCTCTCCGCCGATTACGCCTGGACGGAGTTCAAAGGCGGCGCGGCTTCCGGGGCCGATCGGCCCGAAGAAAAAGTCTTCTTCGGACGTTTGCAAACCGCTTTTTGATGTATGCCGAACCACAACCTATATAGAAGGACCGACATGAAAACGAAGCTTTCCTCCGGCTTATTTCCCTCCCGCTGGTTCGCCGCCCTGGCCCTATCCGCCCTGGCCGCCATCCCGGCCCTGGCCGGCAAGGTGACCCTTCTCAACGTCTCCTACGATCCCACGCGGGAGTTGTACGAGGATTACAACAAAGCCTTCTCCGCTTTCTGGAAAACCACCGCCGGCGAGGACGTGGAGATCAAGCAGTCCCACGGGGGCTCGGGCAAGCAGGCCCGCTCCGTCATCGACGGGCTCGATGCCGACGTGGTGACCTTGGCCCTGGCCTATGACATCGACGCCATTTCCGAGAAGGGGCAATTGCTGGCGAAGGATTGGCAAACCCGCCTGCCGCGCAATAGCACGCCCTACACCTCCACCATCGTCTTCCTGGTTCGCAAGGGAAATCCCAAAGGCATCAAAGACTGGAACGATTTGATCAAGCCCGGCGTTGCGGTGATCACCCCCAACCCGAAAACCTCGGGCGGAGCGCGCTGGAATTACCTGGCGGCCTGGGGCTACGCGCTCAAGCAGAAGGACGGGGACTCCGCCAAGGCGCGCGCCTTCGTGGCCGCCTTGTATAAGAACGTGCCGGTTCTGGACGCGGGCGCGCGCGGGGCGACGACCACCTTCGTGCAGCGGCGCATCGGCGACGTGGCCATCTCCTGGGAGAACGAGGCCTTGTTGGCGGTGAAGCAATTGGGGAAGGATAAAATCGAAATCGTGGCGCCTTCGATCTCCATCTTGGCCGAGCCTCCGGTGGCGGTGGTGGACCGCGTGGCGGCGAAGCATGGGACCGCTAAAGTCGCCAAGGCCTACCTGGAACATCTCTATAGCCCGGAGGGCCAGGAGATCGCGGCGCGGAACTATTATCGGCCCATCGATGAAAAGGTGGCGGCCAAGTACGCGGGGCAATTCCCGAATGTCAAACTGTTCACCATCGCCGAAACCTTCGGGGGCTGGGCCAAGGCGCAGAAGGCCCACTTCGCCGACGGCGGCGTGTTCGACCAGATCCAAAAGGAAGGCAAGTAACATGGCGGTTACGGCGGGAACCTCCGCGCCTTCCGCGTCCCCCGCGGAAGCGCGCGGGAAACGCAAGGGGCTTAAGCGTAAGTCGCGCAAGCGACCGGCCTCGGTGATCCCCGGCTTCGGCCTCACCTTGGGCTACACCTTGCTCTACCTGGGCCTGGTGGTGCTGATCCCGCTCTCGGCCACTTTCGTGAAGGCGGCCCATATCACCTGGCCGCAATTGCACGACATCCTGATGGACAAGCAGGTGTTGGCCGCCTTCCGCCTCAGCTTCCTGGCATCGGCCGGGGCCGCCTTGGTCAACGGCGTGTTCGGGTTGCTGGTGGCCTGGGTGCTGGTACGCTACAAATTCCCCGGCCGCGGTTTCCTCGACTCCATGGTCGATTTGCCCTTCGCGTTGCCCACCGCCGTGGCCGGCATCGCCCTGTGCTCCGTCTACGCCGAGACCGGGTGGATCGGGGAACCGTTGTCGAAACTCGGTATCAAGATCGCTTATACCCAGTTCGGCGTCATCGTCGCGCTCATTTTCATCGGCTTGCCCTTCGTGGTGCGCACGGTGCAACCGGTGCTCGAAGATCTCGATAAGGAAGTGGAAGAAGCCGCCACCTCCCTGGGAGCCAATCGATGGCAGATTTTCCGCCGGCTCATTTTCCCCGCCGTGCTGCCGTCCCTCTTCACGGGCGTATCGCTGGCCTTCGCCCGCGCCTTGGGCGAATACGGATCGGTCATCTTCATTTCGGGCAATATGCCCATGAAGACGGAAATCGTCCCCCTCATCATCGTGAGCAAGCTGGAGCAATACGATTACGTAGGCGCGACCGCGGTGGCCTGCATCATGCTGGTCCTGTCCTTCGCATTGCTCTTGATCATCAACCTGATGCAACGCTGGGCGGGAGCCCGGACCCGCGGGGGCCATTAGCCATGAATACCAAGCAAGCGGCGGTCAGCGAACCGCGTTGGCTGCAATGGGTGCTGATCGGGGTGGCCGTCGCCTTCCTGTTCCTGCTTCTCTTCGTGCCTCTGCTTACCGTGTTCGCCGGGGCCCTGGAACAAGGCATCCAGGCCTATCTGCACTCCTTCGCCGATTCCGATACCCTCTTCGCCATCCGCCTCACCCTTCTGATCGCCGTCATCGCCGTGCCCTTGAACCTCACCTTCGGGGTGGCCGCGGCGTGGGCCATCGCCAAGTTCGAATTTATGGGCAAGCAACTGCTCACCACCTTGATCGATCTTCCCTTCGCCGTCTCCCCCGTCGTCTCCGGCCTCATCTTCGTTTTGCTTTTCGGGAAGAACGGCTGGTTCGGGCCCTGGCTGCAGGCGCATGACATCAAGATCATCTTCGCCGTGCCCGGCATCGTGTTGGCCACCATCTTCATCACCTTCCCCATGGTGGCCCGCGAACTCATCCCCCTGATGGAGGAGCAAGGCAAAGAGGAAGAAGAGGCCGCGCGGACCTTAGGAGCCAACGGGTGGCGCATCTTCTGGCACGTGACCCTTCCCAACATCAAGTGGGGCGTGCTCTACGGCGTCATCCTCACCAACGCCCGCGCCATGGGCGAGTTCGGCGCGGTCTCCGTCGTATCCGGCCATATCCGCGGGCTCACCACCACCTTGCCCTTGCAGGTGGAGATCCTTTACAACGATTACAGTTACGTGCAGGCCTTTTCCGCGGCCTCCCTGCTGTGCTTCCTGGCGCTCTTGACCTTGGCCGCCAAGGCCATCGTGCAGAAGCGCGTGGACAGGGCCCGTAAGGACGCGGGCGGCCCCGCGAGCGGAACTTAAGCAGACCGGAAAAGAGGATGACGCCATGCACCCCAACTCCCCAATCCCCCGCCGCGACGGCATCGCGGAGAACGTCCTCGATCTCGTAGGCCAAACGCCCCTCGTGCGCCTGGGCCGCCTGCAGGGCGCGCAAGGCGCCGACATCCTCGCCAAACTGGAATGGTTCAATCCCGGCGGGAGCGTCAAGGACCGCGCGGGCCTGGCCATGATCGAAGCGGCCGAAGCGCAGGGTCAATTGCGGCCCGGAGGCACCTTGGTGGAAGCCACCTTCGGGAATACCGGCATCGGCCTGGCCATCGCCGCGCGCATCAAAGGCTATCGCTTGGTGGTGACCATGCCCGATCGCATCTCGCCCGACAAGGTGAACCTGCTCAAGGCCTACGGGGCCAAGGTGATCTTGACGCCGACCGATTTGCCCGAAGATCATCCCGGCCATTACCGCAACCTGGCCCGCCGCATCGCCGACGAGACGCCGGGGGCCTTCCACCCCAACCAATATTTCAACGAGGCCAATCCCCGCGTGCATTACGAGACCACCGGACCCGAGCTGTGGCGGCAGACCGGAGGCAAGTTGGACGTGCTGGTAGCGGGCTTGGGGACGGGCGGAACCCTCACGGGGGCGGGTCGCTATCTGAAGGAGAAGAACCCGGGGCTGAAACTGGTGGGCGTCGATCCCAAGGGGTCGCGCTACCAAAGCGCCTTTATCGGCGCCGAAGCGCAGGCCCGGCCTTACCTGTTGGAAGGCATCGGCCAGGATTTCCTGCCTGGGACCTTGGATCTGAAGCTGCTCGATCAGGTTTTGACCGTGGACGATGCCGAAGCCTTCGCCATGGCCCGCCGCTTGGCCCTGGAGGAAGGCCTCTTGGCGGGCGGATCCTCGGGGGCGGCGGTAACCGCGGCGTTACGTATCGCCGGGGATTGGGCGGCCGGGAAGACCATCGCGGTGATCCTGCCCGATGACGGGCGCAATTACTTGTCTCGCATCTACTCGGACGAATGGATGCGCGATCAGGGATTCCTCGACGGCGCGCGCCGCGAGAACGCCGTCCCGGTGGCCGAACTATTGGCCAAGAAGCCGGTACGCTTCGGGCGGCTGCATACCTTGCATCCCGACGATCGCGTGCGCCAGGCCATCACCGCCTTGATGACCCTCGACATTTCCCAATTGCCCGTGCTGGCCGACGGGATGCCGGTGGGCAGCGTGACCCAGAAGGGCATGGCCGAACGTTTGGCCGAATTCGAAGCTACGGAGCGGGGCGATGCCAACGCCTTCGGGGAAATGAAAGTGGCGGAGGTGATGGGGCTGCCTCTGCCGACCTTGCAACGGTCGGCGATCTTACCGGCCCCCTTCGGCTATTTCCGGGAAAACCCGGCGGCCTTGGTGTTGGATCGCGGGGAACCGGCGGGCATCCTAACCTACTCGGATATCGTCCTCTTCCATCTGGGAAGTTGACGCCACCGCAGAGGCCGGCGAGGTGCCTGGCTGATTACGGCTTCTTGATGAAGAGCTTCAGGCTCTTGATGAAATCGGCCAGGGTCTCATCCCTGTATTCGCGGAATTCGCCCGCGTCGAAAAAGGTCCCGTGGCCCTTACGGCATACCTCGTAATGGATGTAGTGCTGGAAGCGGTCGGCGACGCGATTCATGACGTTATCGCATACCGGGCAATGCACGTCCTTCAGCTCATCGTACTGCTTGCCCAATTCCGCGCTACCGATATCGATGGAATCGGACCCCTTGAAGGCCTTCAGATCCTTGTGCTCCACGCCGGGGAACCAGATGCCCTTGCATTGGGTGCACCGCTCCACCGTGATGTTGTGGAAGGTGACGTCTTCCATTTTCGAGTCGCACTTGGGACAATCCATCGTCGCTCCGCGCCCGCCGCCCGGCGGGGCGTCGGCTTTTGATTTGGGGTGTAGCGGAAAAATAGCCTTTTTGCCGTAAGCGGCCAGTATCAGGGCATCAGACGCCGCTGGGCCGCTTGAAGACGAGCAGCAAGGGGCGTTTGTCGTTGGGATCGGCCTGGCGGCCCACGCCCTTGTTGTCCAAGGCGATGAAGACGGATTGGCCGTCCATCGCCAAGCCCCGGGCCAGTCCCATCCGCAGGCCGGCATACTTGTATTTCGCATCCTCGATCACGTGGGAGTAGGTCCAGTATTGGCCTTCGGCGTAATCGGAGCCGCTCCATTTCAGCTGGGCGATGGCGTCCGAGTTCGCGCATAAGGCCCAAAGGTTGCCTTGATCCCCCGTCAAGTCCGCGAAGTCCGGCCGGCGCCGGCCCTGTCCTAAGGGGACCTGGGTCTTATCGAGGACCCAAGCCGTGATGACCGGCCCCTTACCGGAAAGATCCACGTCGAGGAGGCCGCGGGGCTCTCGCGAGGCGGCCACCAGGAATTTCCTCTTCCCCAAGACCGCGAGGCCCTCGATGCCGGAGTTCCCGCCCGCGAAGAGGCCTTTCTCGGCGCCGGCTTCCAACAGGCTCGGGCCCATCCACTCGGCATCCCCGTCTTTTTCCACGCGCAGGATGCGGCATGCCTGTTCGCTGGCCAGGTACAGCGCCCCGTCCTGGCCCACCGCGATGCCGCGCCAGGCCAACTTCATGCCTTCGGCGTCCTTGGGTCGATGGATATGGATCGCCTCCTTGAAGACGGCCTTGTCCCCGTGAGGCTCGACGACGAAGATATCGTCGTCATGGACGGAGCAGACCATGAGCAGGCGCTTCCCGTCCCAGGCCAGGCCCGAAGGCTGGACCAGTGCCGGGCCGTCCAAAGGCAGAGCCTTGTCCAGCTCCAGCCTTTGCTGGGCCTGCACGGCGCCCGCGCAGGCGGCCCAAATCAGCCCCAGCGATCCGATGGGTATGCGCTTTCGCCGTCCTATCGTTTTCCCAAGCAACGCCATTTGCCCCTCCGCAATCAGCTTTGGTTTGAATTTAGCGTTGCCGGCCGGGAAAGCGATCCCTTTTCGAGGTAACCGGCCACGTCAGGTTGGGGAGGATGAGGATAGGAGGGCCGGGCGGAACAGTTCCTTCCGGGACCGCTTATAAAAATGGTAACGCAGGATTTCCTAGCTGCGAGAGGCCAGCCATTCCACCGCGCCCAAGGTCTGGTGCCAGGCCGCGAGGGCCCCCGACGCATAGGCGCCGGCGGCTTCGGGGCCTCCCGGGGCCACGGCGGAAGGCGCGCTGGAGGGCAAAGGCATGCGCTTGAGCAGAAAGGCGGGGACGTGGGGATTGGCGCGCAGGGCCTCGGCCAGGGCGGTGTCGGCGGCCTTACCCCGACCCGCGCGGCGGAACTGCCAAAGGGCCCGGGTGTACGCGATTTCCGGCGAGGCATCCTCACCGTAACGGGACAGGAGGGCGCCCAACTCCTCGTCCGCTCCGCTTTCCAGCAGGCATTGCAGCAGGATATAGCGCACGCCCTGGTTGTCCGACGGATTGAGGCGCATCAACTCCCTCAGGTGGCCCAGGGCCTCTTCCTTACGGGCCAGATCCCACAGGCATTCGGCCAGGGCCAGGCGGGCGCGCATGTAGGGCCGCGTTTCCATGATGGACCAGAATTCGCCTTCCCCTTCGACGAAGAGGGCGGGGTCCAAGGCCCGGCGGCCGGCCTCGTAGGCTTTATGATACAGATCCAGCGCGGCTTCGCGGGTCTTGGCCTCCTCCTGCGCGAGGATGAGGTAGGCGTCGGCGCAATCCTCGGACAGTTCCAGCGCCCGTCGCGCCAAAGAGGCCTTGCGCGCGCCCTCCGAGTTCCAGGCTTCGTAGACCAGGCTCTGCGCCTCGTCGAGAGGGTCGAGCGCGGCCGAAGGGGGGATTTCGCCGCTCGCCATCTTGTCGTCGAGCAAGGCGTCGAGCTCGGCATCGGACATGGTATCGCGTCCGCCGAAAATCTGCGTGAGGCTGGCCATCACCTTCTCGAGGCTGGCGCGCTCATCGCGCGGGACCGAATCGGCGCCGGCGAATAACGACTCGGCTACCGAAGGCTTCCCCTTTCCGTTCGCCGGAGCCGTGGTCTTGGCCTTGGCGGTTGTATCGGCCTTGGTTGCGTCGGCCTTTATACCGGCCTTTGCGCCGGTCTTGGCTTCGGCCTTCTTTGGTTTAGCCGCCGCTTTGGGTTTAGCCTGCTTGATCGGGGCAGCCGTTTTGGACGACCCGGCCCGGGCCGGTCGCTTGGACGGCGCGGCCTTGGCCTTCTTGGAGGTCTTCGCCGCGGATGCGGTCTTACGCGCCGCTTTAGCCTGCTTTTTCTTCATCGCCTTCCCGCTTACCCCGGATCCCGGCCCGCTTCCCGGAAAACCGTTGGGCGGATCGTATCCCAAAATAAATAATACCCCGCTAGCGCGGGGCGATTGCGTTAGCCGCCTTCCGGGTCCGCTTCCGCCTGAACGCCTTCGGAATCGGCGCCCTCCGGGCGGCGGCGCCCGCCGGACCGGATACGGATGGTTCGGGCCGGGATCGCGAAGCGGATGCCGGCCTTGGCCAGGTCCTCATGCAGGCCTAAGTTAACCTCATGCTGGACGTCCAAATGCCGGCCGAAATCCGGCGTCTCCACCACGTACGAGGTCTCGAAGCGCGGATTCCCGTCCGCGAAGCGGACGAAATGGCAGCGCTCGAAAGTGACGTCGGGGAAGCGGGCGTATTGGGCCTTCATCCTATCGGGCAGGCCGCGTAAGGCCTCGGTGGGCGTGGCGGGATCGAAGTCCAACTGGTAGACGACGCGGCGCCGGTGCATGCGCTTGAAATTCTGCACCCTGGAATCGGTCAAGGTCTTGTTGGAGATGATGATCTGCTCGCCGTCGCCGCTGCGCAGACGGGTGGTCTTGAGTCCGATATGCTCGACCTCGCCTTGCAGATCGCCGACCTTGATGTTGTGGCCCACTTCGAAAGGTTGGTCGAAGAAGATCACGAAGTACGAGAAGACATCGCCCAGGATGGCCTGGGCCGCCAGCGCCACGGCGATGCCGGTAATGCCGAGCCCGGCCATGAATGCGGAGATCTTGATTCCCAGGTTATCGAGCAACAGCAGGAAGCCCAGCATCCACACCACGATCTTGGCCATGGTGATGATGCCATTGAGGTTCTTTTCGCGGGCCTGGGTGCGGTCGGCCTCGTGCCGGCGCCAATAGGCCTGGATGGAATGGTTGACGATGGCGATCACCGCGCGCACGGCGAGTACGGTGATGAGGGCGGTGGCCAAGGTGCGCATGCCGTCCTGGATGGACTTCCGCCAAGGCAAATCCCGCAGCCCCAAATAGACGACCATCACGTAGAGGGCGGGCACCACGTCTTTTTCCAGCGACGCGACCAGCAAATCGTCCCAAGTGCTGGCGGTGCGCTCGAAGATTCTGCGCAAGCGCCGGATGACGAAGACCTGGAATAGGCGCAGCAAAGCCACGCCGACCAGGATCCCCAACAAAACCTTGATATCCTCGCGCACGGGGCTGCCGAGGAAGCTTTGATCGAGGAACTTGGCGAGGGTTTCGGCGAAATTCATGGGGCTATGGGGTGGAGAGGGAATCTCGCATGATCGGTGGGGGAAAAGTAATAATCCCGCCACGCCATTCGGAACCAATCCGCCCCGGCCCTTTTCAGAAACGGCCTCATCCGCAACGGATAATCGGCCCAGGCCGCGAAAAAATAGGTCGCCTCCGAAATCGAACCAAAGTGTTCCGCCGCGCTTGCCCCTGCGCCCGCAGCCTCGCCGCTCGTGAGACGGGTCATACCCGGGAAGTTAACTTTGCACCCGTCGACGGCGGAAAAAAGCGGAATTAAACTTTATAGAAGAAACAACGAGGATCACAAAATGGTCTCTCCTGATAATTCCAGAATAGCCGTACCTGTCGCCATCTCTTTGGCGTTAAGCATCGCCTTCGGCCAATCCAGAACGGCAATCGGCGAAGCGGTCGATACCACGAAGACGGCTTATAAGAAAAACGTATTCGAAATGAGCCTTGAGGAGTTGGGCAGGATCGAGGTTTCCCCCTTCGACGTTTCCCTGGACTTGGACAAGGGTTACCGCGCTTCGAACGCCGTTTCCGGCTCCCGTTTCGATGCGCCTATCCGCGATCTCCCCTTCGCCCTTCAGGCATTCACCGCGTCCTTCATCACGGACCAAAAACCCCGCGACCTTTTCGACGTCGCGCGCTATTCGCCGGGAGTCACCTACCGCAGCAATGATTTCAACGAGGGAAACGCCAATCTCGCCATACGCGGCTTCGCCGTCAGCTCGGTGGCCGGCGGCAATATCGCCGTCATGCGCGATGGTTTCCATGGCCCCAGCATTTTCGACTTCACCAATATCGAGCGCGTGGAGATACTCAAGGGACCGTCGTCGTTCCTCTACGGCCAGGTCGCTCCCGGCGGCATCGTCAACATTATCACCAAAAGCCCGCAGCCTAAGCCTAAGGTGATTGCCGACGCCCGCTTCGGCTCGTACGGCGAATACCGTTTTGATACCGATATAACCGGCCCGATCGTAAAATCGCTCTTGTTCCGCACGGCTACTTCCTACGACCAGGACATGAACTATTGGAATCCCTACGATGCCCACTCCTACGACATATCGCCTTCACTGCTGTGGCAACCCTTTGATCGCGTGAGCTTGTCCGTGAAGTATGAACGCTTCTTTAAAGATGAGACTCCGCAGCTTATGCAAAAGCCCGGCTATGGCACCCAGACCGGCCTGGCGCCGACCGCGGCCGATCCCAATCTGTCCGGCGTTGACGTACCCGGCCTGCCCGACGACTGGAACAGCATGTCCTACGCCGACTTCCGCCGCAGCGAAACCAATGGTTTGAACGGCTGGATCGATGTCAAGGTAAACGACCAGTGGAACCTGCGTGTCGGAGCGTCCTACCAGGACAACACCGTCGACGCGCTTTTCTCCGGCAACTTCGGCATGGCCAACAATACCACGCTTCTGCAAGGCCGTCGTTTACGCCGGCAGACGTATTCCAACGGGGATTCTACCGTCGAAGCCCAGGCCGTGGGCAATTACGCATTTCCCATGATGAGCCTGCGCCTGCTTTTGGGCGCGCAATATGTCGATCGGTATTTGGTGCAAAAAGCCGGTCAAGCCCCCAATGACCCTGCGCTCGGCAGCAATCCCACGGCGTCCCCGCTTCCGCTCTGGGACTTGGGCGATCCTTCTACCTGGAACCGGAACGTCGCGATTCCCCTGGACTCGCTTACCGTGAGTTCCTTCGACCAGACCAACTATTACTTGGACAAATCCGTCTATGGCGGCGCCACCTTCGGTTTTTTCAAGGACCGGCTGCTTGCGCTCATCGGCTGGCGGCTCACCTCCACGCGAAGCCACCTCTTCAGCAACGTGACGGAGGAAACCTTTTTTAAACATGAGGTCAGCGCCGTTACGCCGCAATATGGCGCGCTCTATAAGCTTATCCCCGGGATTTCGGTGTTCGGATCGTATTCCGAATCTTTCGTCCCTGGTACGAACCTGCGCTACAACCTCGACGGAACGGGTTCGCCCGTCGACCCGACAAAAGGAGAAGGCACGGACATCGGCCTTAAGGTGGACCTATTGGGCGGCCGGGCCTCGGGCACGATTACCGGTTTCGATGTCCGCAACCGCAACATCGTCAACGATCTGGCCTCAACGGATTCTTCCGGCACCCTGACCCTCTACCAAGTCCAGAGCGGCGATCAGCGCTCCCGCGGCGTCGAATTCGACGCCACCATTACCGCAACCGGCAACTGGCAGATCTATTCCTCCTATAGTTACATGGACGCGCGGATCTTGGCGTTTAGCGACCACGATGCTGCCATACTCGCGCAAGACACGTCAACCCTCGATGCTGCCGGCCGGGCCAATTATAAAAGCGTACTGCGATTCCACGACGCCCGCTTACAGATGAGCGCACCTCACCTGGCCAATCTCTGGACGCGCTACAATCTCACGCCAAGAATCCTCAAGGGCGGCTACATCGCAGGCGGAATCAATTTCGTGTACGACCAGACTCTTTTACCGGATTCCCCCGTATCTTCCCGGCAAACCTACGCGCTCTTAAACGCGATGGCCGGTTATTCGTGGGTATGGAATGCTATCGACCTGAGCATGGATCTCTCCGGGAAAAATCTCGCCGATGAGCACTATCGGCCGTCCCAAAGCACGCGGAGCCGCCCCCGTGAAATCCTATTGACCTTGGCGGCCAAGTTTTAAGCGACCAGAGTCTCAGGGGTTCTTCAGGCTCGGCTTTAGTTTCCCATCGGATCCGCTAGGGGCGATCTTCTCATCGAGATCCAAGCTCACCTCCGCCACGATGGGCAGATGATCCGATGCCAGACGGGTCAGATGCGTCCGCGGCACGTCCACCTTCACGGTGCGGAATTCTGGACTGCAAAAGATATGGTCGATGCGGAATACGGGATGGCGGCCGAAGAAGGTGTTTTGCGGGCGATGCCCCTTGGCGTTCTCCTGCGCCTCGTGGAGGCGGGAGGTGAGGGTGCGGTACACGGTCGAGGACGGGAAGGCGTTGAAATCGCCGCAGAGGATGACGGGGCCCGCGCAGGATTCGCCGCCCAGCCACTCCGGTCCCATCAGGGCTTCGGACTGGCGCTGGCGCTCTTGGGAATAAAGTCCCAAATGGGTGTTCAGGAAATTCAGATCGGCGCCGGCGAATGGGAGGGTGGCCCAGAGCGCCCCGCGGACTTCGATGTCGCGGCCTGGCAGGCCGGGCAGCCGGCCGGCCTTGATCAGGCGCATGGGGGACACGCTCAAGAGGGCGTTGCCGTAATCATCCTGCAGCACCGAGAGATCGGTGGGATAATGATAGGCTTCCTTCAGCTCGGCGGCGATGGCGCGGGCCTGGTCGCCCCGGCGCGTCCCATAGCATTCCTGCAAAGCGATGATATCGGGCTGGTATTGGGAAATGACGCGCGCGATGCGCGCGGCCGAAATCTTGCCGTCCATTCCCGAGCAGCCGTGGATGTTGTAGGTCATCACCTTCAAGGCGCGCCCGCCGGACGCGCTCCGGCGGGGAAAGGCGCGCGGGGTCGAGGGCGTACCGCGCAGATGCATGGCCGCTTCGCGGATCTGGTGGTAGCGGAGGTAAGGCACGGGCGGCAATGGGGCGTTGACGGGAAACAAGCCGAAGGCGTGAGTCTCTTCGTAACCGGGCCCGCCATGGGCGCCGTTTTCCCAGACGAAGGAAATGGGTTTGCCCAGGGGGCGCCAGCCTGCGATCACGAAGTCGCCGGAATGGGGATGATGGCAGGACGCCACCAGGTCGCGGCCGCATTCTTCCGGAAACCTGTGCAAGGGACCCAGTACGCGGGCCGCGTCGCGGGGTAGTTCGAATTGGCCTTCCGGCGTCACGACCATGGCTTTTTCGGGGCCATCGGGATACATGACCATGGGGATATTGGCTTCGTTGACCAAGCGACGGGCCAGGCCCGCGCGTTTGCCCGCTTCCGGGAGCACGGGCAGATAGATATGCCCGAAAGGGCCTACCGCGATCACCACGGTAGCCCCGGGTACCACCGGCGTTTCGGCGGTAACCGCGCTACCGGCGCGCGTCAGCAGGTAGTTTTCCGCGCTGCTGCCGGGAAAATGCTCGCTTCGGCTCATGCGCGGGGCGCGGCGCAAGGCGGCCAGCTCCGCCACCTTGGCGCCTAACACCTGGGAAACGGCCTGTTCCAAGCTGCGCCCGTACTCCTTGGCGTAAGGAATCACCGATTCCTGGCCGTGATCGGAATAGATCCAGACGTCGTAGTCGCGGCGGTAGGAGCGATGGGCGGCGGCCCAGATGCGCATGATGCAATTGTCGATGCCCAACAGGGAAAAATGGGCGAACTTCGATCCCGGCCCGCGCCGATGCGATTGCTCGTCGTAACCGACGAAATTGCAGTGGACGATGGGTAACCCACGCGTGACGTCCATGGAGGCCTGCACCGCGATCAGCTCGCGTAGGCCCACCGAGACCAGGACCCGCGAGAAAATGAAGAGCAACTCCTGGCGCGCTTCATGGCGGGAGATCGCTCCCCGCACCGCGTCGTATATCGCCACCACTACCTCTACCAACAGCAAGCCCAGCATGCGAAGGAGGCTGGGGAAGTTCCACAGGATCACCGCCAGGCTACCCATGAAATTCGCGTTCTTCCAGATGGCGGAGGGGGACAATCCCGAAGCGCAGAAATGGGCTTCGGCCGCGCCACCCGAGTACATATTGGAGTAGGAGCTACCGTCCTGGCATAACCCCTGCCCCAGTTCGCCCAAGTGGTTCTCCATGCGGGAAGAGCATTCGGGCAGGATCAACTTCATGTAACGGCCCGTTTCCCGCTCCAGGTAGGCGAAGGCGGGAATGGCCCCCTTCACGCCGTAGAAGAGCTCGGCCTGGGCGGCCGCCGTGGTCGAGGGGATCCCCGAGTACACGTCATGCAGATGATACCCTTCCCGTTTCAGCAGCTTGCGCAGGAAGGGCATGCGCCCGTGGCGGATGGCTTTTTCCAGGTGCGCGCGGGAAAGGCCGTCGATCTGGATCAGCACCAGGCCGCGCCGGTTATCGCCGTCGATTTTGGGCAAGCGCAACAGGCGCAGGGACCATTCGCTGCGGCTGAACCAGCGGCGCGCTTGCCGCAGGCGGCTTTCCAATACGTGGATCAAGTGGGCCAGCCTTCCGCTTCGCGCGCCGAAGGGGCCGGCTCGTCCGCGCCCGCCAAGGCCGTGCCGGCCGCATGGGCGATGGTTCCGAACAGTTTCCATTCCGCCCCGATGCGCCGCATGGCGTTGCTCCAAAGGCTTTCCTCGGGAACCTCCCAGGCAGCCTTGCGCTTGACGAGAGAGTGGTAAACCGAGGCCAGGTTCGCGGCAGAGGCCTCGGAAGAGAGGCCGTGGGCGGTGCGGAGTGCCTCGCGCGATAAGGCCCGCCGGGCATCCTTCGGGAGATCGGCGGCCCAGGCCAGCGCAGCGCTGAAGGCATCCTGATCCTCCACCAATAGCTTGCGGCCATTAACTCCGTCGCGCACCACTTCGCGCACCCCGCTGGCGTCCAAGGCGACCACGGGAGTGCCCGCGGCCATGGCCTCGGCCATCACCATGCCCTGCGTTTCGCTCTTGGAGGCGAAGGCGAAAACGTCCATGGCGTCGTAGGCGTCGGCCAGATCACGGCCTTGCAGGATGCCGGCGAATCGCACCCGCTCCCTTACGCCCGCTTCCGCGAAATGCGCCTTCATGGAATCCTCGAGCGGGCCCGCGCCCGCCACTACGAACCAAGCCTGCGGCCGCTCCTGGAGGAAGCGCGCGACCGCGCGCGTCAGGAACATCAGGTTCTTTTCCGGGGCCAGGCGGCCGATGTGCCCGGCCAGGAAGGCCTCGTCCGGGATCCCGCTGGACTTGCGGAAACGGCGGCCCTGCCGACGCGTGAACTTGGTAAGGTCCACGCCGGTCGGGATCACGGTGATGGGGACGGTCACCCCGCGCTGCTGTAACAGGGTCGCCACCGATTGGCTGGGGGCGATGACATGATCGCATAGGTTGGCGTAGCCGGTGGAAAGGTCGGTGACGAAGCGCTTGAGGGCCTCGGACTCGCCGGAGACGTAATGGGTGTATTCCTCGTACAGGGTATGGTGGGTGAACACCAACGGCAGGCCCCGGCCCGAGGCTACGCGGACCGCGGTATCACCCAGAAGAAAAGGATGATGGGCGTGGATGAGATCGGGCTGGAAGCGATCGAGGGGTTCGGTCAAAAGGCCGGGCACGGGCAGGCGCACCGAAAAGTCGCTTCCGTTGAAGCGCTGGATGGCCGGCACCCGCACGACGTCGGTTTCCGTTTCCGGCCGCCCCGGGAATTCGGGGGCGACGACCATAACCTTCATCCCCAAAGCGCGCAGGGCCCGGCTGAAGCCTTCCACGGATCGGGCCACCCCGCCCACATGGGGCAGGTAGGTGTTGGTCATCATCACGATCCGCATGGAACTCCCGCGAAAGGAATATGCGCCCGGGTCCCCGGCCGCCGGGATTCTCCCCTGGAAGAATCCCTAACTCAAAATAAACCCTTTTAATGCGGAGCCAAGCGGAACGGGAATTCTGCCTCCCAAAGTCGGAGGGCGGCCTTGAGGTTTGGAAGGGGAGGGTAGGGCCTTTTATATATTCTCCCGACCCCCAGCTTCTAAAGAGGGAACGGATTTGGACAGCGTAGCCACGACCCTGCCCCTAAACGGCGGGTTCTTGCTGAATTCCCTCGGCATCATCCTGATCAATATCGTGCTTTCGGGCGATAACTCGGTGGTTATCGCCATGGCCGTGCATGAGCTTCCCAAGCCCATGCGCATCCGCGGAATCGTAATCGGAACGATAGGGGCGGTGCTCTTGCGGGTGCTCTTCACCCTCATCGCTTCCCATCTGCTGGAAATCCCCTTCCTGAAGCTCTTCGGCGGGCTGGCCGTCCTGTGGATCGCGGTCAAGCTTCTGATCGAGGAACAAGAGGCCCTGGAAGGCCGCCGCCCGCCCGCCTCGGTCTGGCACGCCGTCTGGATCATCCTGGTGGCCGATCTCACCATGTCCATCGACAACGTGCTGGCGGTGGCGGGCATGTCCCATGGCAATACCGTGGAACTCTGGTTGTCCCTAGGCCTGTCCATTCCACTGGTGGTGTTCGCCAGCACCCTGCTTTCCTCCCTGATGGATCGCTTCCCGGTCATCCTCATCCTGGGCGCGGCCCTGCTCGGTAAGGTGGGCGGGGAAATGGTTATCACCGATCCGGGCCTGGATACCTGGTTCCGCTTCGCCGAATCGCGCCCCATCCGCTGGACCTTCCAGGCGCTGACCGTGGCAGGCGTCTTATTTGCCGCCTGGCGCATACGCCGCCATCGCCCCGCCGACGATGCGGCTCCATAAAGCCCGCTATCGGCCCGTCCCCGCCGGCTTCTTTTCCGCCGGCACGGTCTCGGTCGCGCGCGCCTTGCTGGGCAAGGTGCTGGTGAGCCAATCCCCCGAGGGCCGGACCGCCGGCCGCATCGTGGAAACCGAAGCCTACCTGCGCGACGATGCCGCCTGCCATGCTTCCCGCGGCGAGACGAAGCGGAACCGGGCCATGTTCGGGCCGGCGGGGCGTTCTTACACCTATCTCATCTATGGCATGTATCGATGCTTCAACGTGGTGACGGGGCCGAAGGGTTTGGGCGAAGCCGTGCTGATCCGTGCGCTGGAACCAATCGAAGGCCTGGATCTGATGGCCCATCGCCGTGGGGTCGCGGGACCTAAGGCGCTCTGTAGCGGACCAGGTAAATTGGTAATCGCTTTGGGGATAGCCGATTTGCCGGATGGATCCGATCTACGCAAGGGGCCGCTGGTGGTGGCGGAGGACGGGCCGGAGATGCGGGAACCCGGTAAAATCGCGGTGACGACGCGCATCGGGATCAGTAAGGATGCGCATCTGCCGTTGCGGTTCTATCTGGAAGGGAACTCTTGGATTTCCCGAAAATAGCGAGCGTTCGTTTCCCTGGAGGATAAAGAGCGTTTGAATCGGCTCCTGGACGGGAAAAGGTAAGCTTCGCGATCGATGCGGCTTATTCGTGCACCGGCTCCGCCGGGCACAGCCATTCCAACAGCCAGGGCAGCACGGTGAACATCACCAGAAGGCCGCAACCGATGCCGAGGGTGGACAGGAAGCCGATGGTCTGCATGCCCTTATGCGCCACGAAGCAAAGCCCTAGGAATCCGAACACGTTGTTGAGGGTGCCGGCCAGCACCGCCGAGCCCGTGGTCTGATAGAGTTCGCCGATCTTGCCTCGGCCCATTTCCAAGCGGCGATGGTACAGATGGATGACCGAATCCACCGACGAGGAGAGCACGGTGGGCAAGACCACCAGGTTGAACATGCCCAGCTTAAGCCCCATCAAGCCCATGATCTTGTAAGTCCACCAAGCGGAAAGCGCCACGAAGCCGCAGCTGATGACTACCCCCCGCCAGGAGCGCATGTCCAGCCAGGTGATGAAGATCAGGATCAGGAAGGTGAATATGGCCAGGCGCACGCCATCGCCCTTCACCATGCGCACCACGTCCGCGTAGATGAAGCCGCTGGAAGCCACCATGACCGGGCCCTCGTCGGATGGGACCTCGGCGAACCGCTCCTGGAACTTGCCGCTTTCGACCGCGTCGCTTTCCTTCAGTTCGCCGTAGAGGTAGCCGAATTCCCCGTGATGCCCGTTGGCTTCGGTCAGGAAGCGTTTGGCCCAATCGGGAAGCGAATCGAACCCGAATTCGCCGGCGCCCAGGTAGCGCCGCAGCAAATCCAGGTTGGCCCGGGTGGCGCTATCGACACGGTCGACGGCGCGGGCGCTGAGCATCTGCTTGATATCGGCCATGACCTTCACGCGGGCGTTCTGTTGATCGACGGCGGGCACGAAGGACTGGATGGTGGCGAAGCTCTTCAGCATGCTATCGGCGGGATTCCCGTAACGGGAGGCGAGGGAATCGTGGACGGACCGCATCTGCGCCTCGCTCTTCCCCAGGATGATGGAGGGCGAAGTGTTACGGCCCGCGCCCACAGCGCGGCCATAGCTGATGCCGGTGGACGTGCTCTTGCCGCGCAGGTTCTCGAAATCGTTTTCGAATCCCGGGCGCGGCGCCAGCGAGACCACCAGGGTGAAGAGGATGGTGGCTACGGCCAGCATCTTGAGCACCTTCGGCCCCATCTTGAGATGGGGGAGCAGAATCCCCCCTCCCACCTCGTCGCCCCCGGGCATGAGGAAATCGATCACCACATGGATCCAGTGGGACCGCAAAGTCGCCTTGATCCAATCGGCCATCCGCACGAACAGGAAGAAGAGGGGCGGCAGCACCAGCCAGGTGGAGAGAAGCGCGAAGGTGATGCCGAGGCTGACCACGACGCCGAATTCCTTGAAGCCCTTGAAGTGGCCGAATTGCAGGCTGGCCATGGCGAAGATGTTGCTCGCGGCCCCCGCCAGCAGGGAGCGCCCGCTGCTGTAGACCGCTTCGATCATGGCATCCATGGGGTGGTAGCCGTTTCGCCCCTCCTCCGCCCACCGCGAATAGAGATGCACCGTGTATTCGATGCCTAGGCCGGCTATCAAGGCCAAGATGAACATGGTGAGCAGGGTGAGGCGCTCGTAAATAAGGTAGGTGACGCCGGTGGTCCACGACATCGCGATGGTGAGCGGAACCATGGTAAGCACCACGCTTACCACCTTGCGGACGAAGAACCACAGGAGCAAAAGGATAAGCGCCAGGGAGACGGCGCTGGAGATGATGATATCGCCGGTGACCTGGCTGATCTCGTTGAAGTTCCGGTAGGCGCCCACCACTTTCGCCACCATGTTCGGGGAAAAACGTTCGGGATGCATGGAGTCGAGCAGGGCCGTACCCCGCTCGTAGATATGCTTAGAGAAGATGGCGTCGGTGGAAGGATGGTTCATTTGCGCCAGCACCACCGCCACCCACACTCCCTTTTCCTGGTGCCAGCCCATCAGGCGCGTCTTGAGGCTGTCGGGCCGGGGCGGGCTCTTGGCATCCGGCGCGGCGGCGGCTTGCGCTTGGGCCGCGGAATCGCCCTTGCCCTGCCGCACCTTGGCCAGCAGGGCGTCGATCAGATCCTGGGGCAGCCCCTGGCGCCGCAATGCGTTCACGTCCGGCCAGCCGTCCAAGCTCGGCTTGGCCGCGGGCGTATCGTCCAGGCTCTCCACCAACGGGTTGGCCTTGGCGAATCCCCCGCCGATCATCCCGGAGATGCGGTCGCGCAGATCCTGGAGCTGATCGGTGGGCAGGTAGAGCAAGGCGTGCCGCTCGAAGAAGCTGCGATCCTGGTCGTATTGGACCCAAACCACTTCCTTCCAACGCATCAAGGAATCGGCCACTGCCTTCTGGAAAGCGCCTACGGCCTCTAGGGACGGGGCCTGGAGGGCGATGGTGAAAAGATCGGTGCTGCCCATGCGCTTCTCGGCCTGCTGCAAGGCCACCACCGAAGGCGTCCCCTTGGGCAACAGCACGCGCAGATCGGTGTCGATACGCAGCTTGGCGGAGTACAGGGTCGCGATCCAGGTCAGCATCCCCAGGAGGATGAGCGGAATGAGGGGCTGCCGGTAAGAGAACCGGACATAGCCGTTGACGCACTTGTACCAGAGGCCGGAGCGTTTAGGAGGGAGAGGAGGAAGAGGAGGGTTCAAGCTGGCTTTCCGTACGGCGAAATCGCGACGAGATGGTTTCCGGAAATATAGCAAGCCATGTCCGGTGGTTGCGCGCGTCGGACGTAAACCAAACCCGGATTTTGATACATTCAGGGCGGATGGCGACGCTACGGGGTTACTTGCTTAAAACCGACAAGAGTTGCTCCCGGATCGACGCCCCGGCCGCCCTCGCCGTGGCCGACGAGGAAAGCACCAAGCTGTTGTGGCTGGACATCGAAGGCGATTTCCCCGAGGACACGGGGGCCGAGATGGCCCGCATCCTGGGCTGGCATCCCCTGGTGGTGGAGAACTTCCGCCTGGCGAGCTCGCGCCCCAAGCTGATCCACTTCGATCGCTACAGCCAGATCACCCTGCACGCGCTCAACCTGTCCGCGCCCAAGGACGAGGCGCGCACCGCCGAGATCGACGTGGTGATCGCCAAGAATTACCTGGTTACCAGCCATAAGCATCCGGTGCCGGCCATCGCCGAAACCCTGGCGGACGTGGAAGCCGGGCGTTACGCGCCGCACGCGACCGACGAGCTGTTGCATCAGGTCATCTCGCACATCATCGACAAATACGTTCCCGAGGTGGAAGGCAAACGCGACCTCATCTCGGGGTTGGAAGAAGAAGCCCTCCGCGCGCCGGCCGCCGATCTGCTGGAACGGATCGTAACCCTGCGGGACCAGATGATGGGCCTGGGCCTGGCCCTGGCGCCGCAGCAATTGATCCTGGCGCAGCTGGCTTCCGGCGCCTGCCGCCACGTGCGACCCTTCGTCCGCCCCTACTTCCGGGACGCCGAAAGCCGTATGCGCAATCTCATCGACGAACTGGGCAGCTACAAGGAGGTGCTGGCCAATTCCCTGGAGTTGTATCGTTCGGCCATGTCCTCGCGCACCAACGACACCATGAAGGTTTTGACCGCCATGTCGGCCCTGTTCCTGCCCCTTACCTTCCTGACCGGCCTCTTCGGCATGAACGTGGATTTGCCGCTGGTCCACGAGCGCCACGCTTTCATGGCGATCGTGACCCTGTGCCTTGTGAGTTTTGTCGGGATGACTACCTATTTCAAGGTTAAGAATTGGTTCTGAAGGGGGTGCCGGATGGGAAGCCCCTGCATTTCCGCTTCACCGCGGCGTTGCATTCTTCCGCTGGAACCCGTACCATAGGGATGGCGCTTTCCACAAGGGGCCGAGCTATGGAAATCAGGTCCGTGAATCCCGAGACGCTCGCATCCCTGAAGGAATATGCCGACCCTGAAGAACCGGATTTTTTACGGGATATCCTGGGAACGTACCTCGCCGATTCCGAGACCCGTTTGGTGGCGACCTGGGAGGCCTACCGGGCGGCTGATGTTGAGACCTTTAAGCGCCTCTTGCATACCTTGAAAGGCAGCAGCCTCAACGTAGGAGCCGAAGCTTTCTCCGCTTTGCTGCAAACGTTGGAACAGGAGGCCAGACAGGGCGAATTGCCCGAAGAGGAAGGCCTGCGCGCGATCGAGGCCGAATTCTCCCGGGTCAAGCAAGAGCTCTCCGCCTACCTCGAAGGATAGGCCCACTTCTCGATCATCCCCTTCAGGCTTTCCGGCCGGTAGGGCTTGCCGAGGAAGTCGTCCATCCCGGCTTCCAGGCATTTCCGGAACTCATCCTGGCTCACGCTGGCGGTGCAGGCGATGATGGGGGTGCGCGCCGATCCCCCGCCTTCCCGCGCGCGGATCATCCGGGTGGCGGCGAAGCCGTCCATCACCGGCATCATGCAGTCCATCAGCACCAGGTCGAATCCGCTTTCCCCGCAGAGGCGGCACGCGCATTCCCCGTCGATGGCCAAGGTCACCTCGCAGCCCATATTCTTGAGCAACCGCATCCCCACCTTCTGGTTGACAGGATTGTCTTCGACCAAAAGGACCTTGGGAGCGGGACGGTCCGGGGCCGGAGGCGGTTCGGGAGCCCCTGCCACGGGGCCCGACGCGACTTCCTTACCCAGGCCGGGCGCGATCGATCCGCCGGTCTCAGGCGCCGTATCGGATTGCAAGGGCGCGGGCGGCAACGGTAAATCCACCCTGAATGCGGAACCGGCCCCCGGGCGGCTATCCATCGTGATGGTCCCGCCCATCATGGACACCAGACGGGAAGTGATGGCCAGCCCGAGCCCTGTGCCTCCGAACTGGCGCGAAGTGGAGGAGTCGCCTTGTATGAAGGGCTGGAAGAGCCGGCCTATCTGCTCCGGGTTCATCCCGATCCCGCTGTCTTCCACCGAAAATCGGAGGCCTCCGGAAATCTGGGGCGAGGGGATTACGGTTAACCGGACCCAGCCCTTGTGCGTGAATTTGATGGCGTTCCCGATCAGGTTGAACAGGACTTGGCGCAACCGCCCCGGATCGCCCCATACGAATTCGCCCTGGCGGGCCTCGACGCTAGCAATCAGGGAGATGCCGCGACGGAGCGCCTTTTCCTTCAGGATTTCGCATACCGACGTCGCGAGCCTCACGGGATCGAACGGGATTCTCTCGACCTCCATCCGGCCGGCCTCGATCTTGGACCAGTCGAGGATGTCGCTGATGAGGTTGACCAAATGTTCTCCGCTATCGAGGAGCACGCCGACGAGCTCCCCTTGCTCAGCCGTGAGGCCCGTATCCTGCAGTAGATGCGCCATGCCCAGCACCCCGTTCATCGGGGTACGGATTTCATGACTGACCGTGGCCAGGAACGCGGACTTGGCCAGGGTCGCCGCCTCGGCCTTTTCCTTCGCTTCCAACAAGCTCTCTTGCGATTCCTGCAAGGCCAGGTTTTGCGAGGCGAGATCGCTGGTCAGGGTCGCAAGACGCTCTTGGGCGCGGCGTTCCCGGGCGCGGTAATCGAGGATGAAGAGGAAGGCGGCCATGGCCAGGGCCCCAGCCAGGATCAAGCTGCTCCATTCGGCGTTGCGGATCAACCCCAGCCGCGCATCCAGGTTCTTGAGATCCATGTCCAGGCAGGCGGCCCCCAGGATGCGTCCGCCGGGCCCGTTGATGGCGGAGCATCCGCTTTGGAAGGTCCCCCAGACATCCCGGTAGGGAATCTGATCGGCCCGGGCGCCTCCCTCACGCAGGACCTGCCGGAGGTTTTCCGATGCCTCGGGATAAACCTGCATCAAAAAGGAATGATCTTCCACCCCGTCTTTATCCGCGTCCCCGCGCGGAGTCCCGTCCACCACGAAAACCACGCTGTCCCCCCGCCACCGGCAGGTGTATGCGAAGCGGAAGACCGGATTACGTTCCCGGAAGGTATGGATCCGTTGGTACAAGGTATCGTAGGCGGGGGATCCCTCCTGCTCAGGCCGCGTGAGGGAGGTAAACAGCGCGGTGTCGATAGTGGTGGACAGGGCCGCCGAAGATTGCGTGAGCCATTCTTCCAGTTGCGTCCGCATCGCGCCCCCGGCCGTCCGGCCGATGTAGCCGATCAAGACGTAAGAAACCGCGAGGATGAGCCCTCCCGCAAACAGGCTTTCACGCATGGCCTTGCCATCGCGTAGCGAGGCGGCCCAATCCCGGAATCTGCGCGCCTCTTTCATTTGCCCCTCAGTTCGAAGTTCCCTCGCGACCGCCCTCAGGCCGGACTAATCAAGTCATGGCGCCGAAGGTAGCGCAGCACGGAACCCGGCGTATAGGGTTTGATTATGTACCCATCGGCCTCATCGCGGAACGATCGCACCACGGTATCCTTGTCCGCTTGCGTTGTGGCCATCGCGATGGCACAACGGCGATCTCCCGTCGCCCCTCGGGAGTTTTCCTCTGCGCGGATCATACGCAACAATTCCCCGCCGTCCATTCCGGGCATCACGATATCGAGAAGGATCAAATCGTAAGGAGCGCCCTCCGCCAGCGCGGATTTATAGGCTTGCAAGCCTTCTTCGCCGCCGCAGGCCTGAGCGCAAGGGCCCAACTTGCGGAGTTCGCGCGCCAGCAGTTTCCGCGAGAGGAAATCATCGTCAACGATCAGGATACGCATCACCCCTCCGGACCCGCACGGCATGTCCCGTATCCATTATGCGGCCCGGTGGGCGTGAGGTCAACGCCTGGACGATGGCGGCAGGTTCCGAATTAAATCATTACGATTCCGACATAAAATCGAGGCCGTCTTCCCGCGCGATCAATCCCAATGCCAGGATGCGGCCGGGACCTGCCGCCAGGGACATCCGAATGGGCCGGGCGGACCAATCCCCCACTTCCTCGCGGGCGGAAGGCAGTCCCATGACGAAGTCGGAGCGATCCCCGTGCCGCTTTTCCAGGTATCGCCCGGCGATGATGTTGGCGATCTCCAGCAAGGCATCCGTTAGGATGCCCGCGTCCGGTTCGTCTTCCAGATTGAAAAGGATGGTGGCGATCTCGGAGAGCAACGCCCTCGAGAGGACCACGTCGAGCTCGCCGTCCGGGCCTAGGCCGATGCGGGCGCAGGCGCGCTGGCCCGATTCCGGTAAGACCGTCTCAGCCTCCGGGACGAGCTCGGTGAAGGCCAGGTTCTCCAGGGTTTCACAGGCGGATTCGCGCAAGGCGTCGGCAACTACGGCATCCATATCAGTTCCCCTTCCATGGGCCCAGGGCCTGCGCCAGGGCCGCGGGCGAGACCGGCTTCTGCACGATGCCGTAGGCCCCCATATCGGACAACCTTTTGGAGCGCACCGCGTTGACCGCGCTGCTGGCGATTAGGACGGGGATGGGCCGGGTGGCGGGGGCTTCCTTCAGGCTCTTCAGCAGGGCCTCGCCGTCGAGCTTGGGCATGTTGAGATCGGCCACGATCAGATCGGGCGCTTCGCTCCCGGCCAGCGCCAGGGCGGCCTCGCCGTCGTCGGCTTCCAGGAAGTTCGCGCCCTGGAATCCGGCCATCTCCAGGCAGCGCCGTACGATCATGCGCGCCGTGCGGGAATCGTCCGCGATCAGGATTTTTGGCATAGCGTGACCTTTCTTACAATCCCACGGGGTCTCGGCCCGGCGAGGTGATGACGACGGCTCCGCTATCGGCGTCGATGGAAACGGTGCGGCTATGGTTGCCGCCCACGTCTTCGGCGATAGGCCCGAGCCCCAGGCCCCATAGGATGCGTTTGATGGCAAGCACGTTGCGCTTGCCGATGTTGAAGGTTCCGTTGGGATCCATGATGCTGGCCCCGCCCGCGAGCTTCACCGCCAGGCGGCCCACCCCTTTGCGCCAACCCACCTGGGCCATGCTCCCGAAGAAGGCCGGTAGGCCGGTATCGGCGTAGTAGCCGGGCTTGGGCAATGGCTTCACCTGCGCGATGGCCGAATCGGGGAGCGCAATGTGGATCATCCCGGCGATCCCGGCGATGGGCTCGTGGCAGATCACGGCCACGCAGGAGCCTAACCCCAAGGTCTTGATGAGCTCGCCCTTCTGGGACGTGGCGCCGTATTCACCGATGCCGAGCAGGATCACTACGCCCCTCCTTCCCCGGCAAGGCAGCCGAGGATCGCATCGGGGATGGCGTCCAGCGGCAGCAAGCGCTCGGCCCCGCCCTTCTCCCAGGCCACCTTGGGCATGCCGAACACCACGCAGGTCCGCTCATCCTGCGCCACGGTGCGGGCGCCCTTGCGCCGCATGGCCAGCATGCCCTCGGCCCCGTCCGAGCCCATGCCCGTGAGCATGATCCCCAACGAATTGGCCCCTACCTCCGCGGCCACCGAATGCATCAACACGTCGACAGAAGGGCAATGGCCCGAGACTTTTTCGGCCGGGCGGCAATCGACCTCGTAGATGCCGCCGGAGCGTTTCACCTTCATGTGCAGGCCTCCGGGCGCGACGAGCACGCGGCCGGGAAGTATGCGATCGCCGCTTTTTGCCTCGCGCACTTCCATGGGGCACACCTGGTTGAGGCGGTCGGCGAACATCTGGGTGAAGCCTGGCGGCATGTGCTGCACGATGACGATGCCAGGCGAACCGACGGGGAAGCAAGGCAGGATGCGGCGGATGGCCTCGGTGCCGCCCGTGGAGGCCCCCAGGGCGATCACCTTGTCTGTGCTTTCCTTGAGGTCGCGGGTGCGTTGCAGCGGAGGCGCGGCGCGCTTCTCTTTCCAATGGCTCACGTTGGCGCCGGCGGCCAACTTGACCTTGGTGCGCAGCTCCTGGAACATCTCCGGCAGTTTACGGCCCTGATCGCCGCTGGGCTTGGACACGAAGTCCACCGCGCCCGCCTCCAGGGCCTCCATGGTGATCTGCTTGCCGCGCTGGGTGAGCGAACTCAGCATCACCACGGGGATGGGATATTGCGGCATCAGCCGGTGCAGGAATTCCACCCCGTCCATGCGGGGCATTTCCACGTCCAGCGTAAGCACGTCGGGCCTGAGCTCGATGATGCGATCGCGGGCCACGTAAGGGTCGGGCGCGGTTCCCACCACCTCGATGCCGGGATCGGCGGCGAGGCCATTCTGCACCAACTGGCGCACCAGGGCGGAATCGTCCACGATCAATACGCGCACTTTCCTCACGCATCCTCCTTGCGGCGGTAGACCGCCGGCCGGACGTAGCGGTAATGCTCGCTCTCGCGGCCCAGGGTCTCGGAATGGCCCAGGTACAGATAGGCGCCCGGCCGCAGGAACTTGGCCATCTTGGCCACCACCTCGACCTTGGTGGGCACGTCGAAATAGATCAGCACGTTGCGGCAAAAGATGGCGTCGAAGGCGCGCTTGAACGGATAGCCCGGATTGATCAAGTTGAAGCGCCGGTAGGTGATCAGAGACTTGATTTCGGGAACGACCTCGAAGTCCTGTCCGCGAGGCTGGAAATACCTCTCGCGCAAGGGGGCGGGCAGCTCCTGCATGCGATCGGCGGGATAGACGCCGTTGCGGGCCACGGCCAAGGCGCGCTCGGAGATATCCGTCGCCAAGAGGGCGGTGTCCCAATCGCGATGGGCCGCGCCGAAGACCTCGCGCAGGCACATGGCCAGCATGTACGGCTCCTCGCCGGTGGAAGACGCCGCGCACCAGACGCGCAGGTCCTTTTCGCCCGTGGCTTGACCGCGGCGCAAGGCTTCCGGCAAGGCCGTCTGCCGGAAATGATCGAAATGATCCTTCTCGCGATTGAAGAAGGTATGGTTGGTGGAAAGCCGGTTGATCAGCTCGCTCATCTCGCGCCCGGACGCATCGTCCACCACTTGCCGGTAATATTCGGAAAAGGAGATGTTACCGCGGTCGCGCAGCACCTTCTGCAGGCGGCCGGCCACCAGGGAGCGTTTCTCTTCGGCCAGGGCGATGCCGAAGCCCGAATGCAACAGCTCGCGGATGGAGCGGAAGTCGGAATCGCTTAATCGCAATCCCAGTTCCGGAGCGGGTGTTTGGGAGTCCTTCATGCCGCTTGCCTTTCCGCCGTGCCGCCCGCGATTTCGGCCCCGGTCCCGATGCCGCCCGCCGCCACGGCGCCCGCGACCGCCAAATCGACCAGGCCGGCCACGTCTAGGATCAAGGCGATGGCGCCGTCGTCGAGGATGGAGCAACTGCTGATCCCCGGCACACGTCCCATCATGCCGGGCAGGGCCTTGACCACGGTCTGGCGCTGCCCCACCAGGTTGTCGACCGCGATGCAGAAACGGCGATCGCGCGCCGTCACGTAGATGAGCAGCCCCTGGGTCAAGTCATTGGTCCTTGCGGGCAGACGCAACAGCTTGGACAAGCGCACCACGGGCAGGGCCTGGCCCCGCAGCATCAGGATTTCCTGTCCGCCGGCCAAGGTCCGCACCTGGCCGCGCTTGGGAGCCAGGGATTCGCGCACCGCCGTGAGGGGGAGGATGAAAAGCGAACCCGCGACCTCCACCATCATGCCCTCCATGATGGATAGGGTGAGCGGAATGCGCATGACGATGCGGGAGCCTTTTCCGACCGTACTCTGGATCTGGATGCGGCCGCCCAGGCGATCGATGTTCGATTTCACCACGTCCATGCCCACCCCGCGCCCGGAAGTGGAGGTGACCGCCTCGGCGGTGCTGAAGCCCGGCTGGAAGATGAACTGGAAGACTTCCTCGTCGGTAAGGGCCTCCGGCGTTTCCCCGGCCAGGCCCCGTTCCACGGCCTTACGCAGGATCCTCTCGCGGTTGAGACCGCGCCCGTCATCGGCCACGGCGATCAGGATCTCCCCGCCTTCCTGGCCCGCCTCTAAGATCACGGTCCCGCCCGGATCCTTGCCGGCCGCTGCGCGTTCGGCGGCCGGCTCCAGCCCGTGGTCGATGGAATTACGGATCATATGCACTAACGGATCGGTGATCAGATCCACTACGGTCTTGTCGACCTCGGTTTCGGCGCCGCGGAACTCCAGCTTCACCTGCTTGCCCACCTTGGAAGACAGATCGTGGACCAGGCGCGTCATCTTGCGGAAGGCGCCTTCAATCGGGATCATGCGCAGCCCCAGGGCCACGCCCTGGAGTTCCCCCACCACGCCTTTCAGCTGATGGGCGATGCGCTCCAGGGAGGCATCGTTGCTGCCGCGCAGCACGGGATGATTGAAGACGATGCCGGTGGAGATGGCTAATTCGCCTACCAGATCCATCAGGGCGTCGAGCTTGCCGAGATCGACGCGCAGATCGCGCTTGCTTTCCTTGGAGAAGGCGCGGTTGGCGGCGGCGTCCGGGGGTTTGCCGGGGCCGGCGCCGGACGAAAGGGACAGGGACGGACCGCCGTGGGCGGCCGATGGCCCCGCGCCGCCCTGTTGCATCAGGGCCTGGGCCACCGCCGTCGGCGCTGCCAAACCTTCGTCGACGAGGATCTGGCCGAGCGGGCGCTTTTGCAAGGCGAGCGCGTAATCGATGGCCTCGGGAGAGGCCTGGTTGTTACTCACCAGGATCTCGCCCAAGGGCATGGGAACGCCGGCCAGCGCGTCCAGACGCGCCAAGATCCCGTCGGGATCGGGCAGGGCCCCGTCCGTCCCGCCGGGCAGGGCCGCACGGAAAACGTCCAGGCATCCCAAGGCCGCCGCGATGACGTCCATGGGCACGTCCTCTTCCTTGGCCCGCACGATGTCGAGAACCGTTTCCAGGCGATGGCTGGCTTGCTCCAGGCGCGCGTAGCCGAAGAATCCGCAATTGCCTTTGAAGCTGTGGATGTTGCGGAAGGCCCGCGCCAGGGAATCGCGATCGGCCGGGGCGGCTTCCAGGCCCAACAGGATCTGCTCGCTGGCATCGAGCAGCTCCTCCGACTCTTTCCGGAAGGAGAGCAGCATCTCCGGGGTGATGAGGTCCTCTTCCGCCATCGCAGCCGGTTGCGGTTCGGGCTCGAGCAAGGTTCCCAGGGCGGCATAGGCTTCCGCGTAGTCCAGTTCCTCGACGGCCAAGATCCACTCGGCTCCTTGGCTTTGGATCCGGTTCTCAAGGCCGCGGCTCAGGGCCGCGAGCAGATCCTGCAAGCGATCCAGGCCCGCGAGCAGGCGCATCGTCGTTAACTCGGTCGCCTCCAGATTGCCTTGGCGTATCGCGTCGAACACCGACTCCAGGCGATGGCTCAGCTTCTGGATATCCGTCAGCGCCAGGAATCCGGCGATGCCCTTCACGGTATGGAGGGCGCGGAACAATCCGTTCACCACGTCGGGATCGACGTGGGCCCTCAGCCCCAGCGTCTTTTCCTCGATGCTGTCGAGATGCTCCCGCGATTCTTCCAGGAAGCCCAGGTAGGTATCGAGATCGGAAGCGGGGATGCGCAATTCCATATTTACCGTCCTTCCCGCCGGGCGATGGCGAACCGCTCGACGTACTCCGCCGTACTCATGAGGCCCCGATCAGGTTTTCCCGCCGCAGATCGCGCAGTACCGAACCGGGAGTATAAGGCTTGACGATGTACCCGTCCGCCTCAGCGCGGAAGGATTCCATGACGCTGAACTTGTCCGCGAGCATGGTGGCCATCGCGATGCCGCAGCGGCGGGGGCCGGTGATCCCCAGGCCGGCCTCGTGGGCGCGGATCATCCGCAGTAACTCGCCGCCGTCCATCCCGGGCATCACGATATCGAGAAGGATGAGATCATACGGATCGCCTTCGCGGAACGCCTCCAGGTAGGCTTTCCAACCTTCCCCGCCTTCGCAGGCCTGATCGATGGAACCCAACCCGCTCACCCCGCGGGCGAGAAGTTTACGCGAAGTGAAATCGTCGTCCACGATGAGGATGTGCATTTTCGGTCTCCGGGTGCGATCGATTGGCGGCAGAGCCCATTATGGGACAAGGCGGGATCGGGGTCAATAGGGGGAGGCCGGCGCGGGTAGGCTTCGATTTCCGGCCGTGTTCCGATGCCGGAACCGATCGTTAATATTTCGGATTTGAAACAATTTCGTGACGGATCGAACAACGAGACGCCAATTTGGCAAAATAATGCTTACACGGTAATTCTTGCATCCGATCTTACCCTGCGCATACACTTCGTTGCCACCCGCACAAAGACCGCCGCCAGGCAGGAAGGACCGAACGATGACAACCAAGGCGCAGAGCGCGCAAGACGAGGTCTACGACCTCGATGAAGACACGCAAAAGGACAAGTACCTGACCTTTCATCTGGGCCAGGAAGATTACGGGATCGAGATCCGGCACGTAACCGAGATCATCGGGATACAGAAGATCACGGTCATACCGGAGATGCCGGAATACATCAAGGGAGTAATCAACCTCCGGGGCAAGATCATCCCCGTCATGGACGTACGGATCCGTTTCCGGCTCGAAGCGCGGGCCTACGACGAGCGCACCTGCGTAGTCGTTGTCAATATCCGCGACTCCGCCATCGGGCTGGTGGTGGATACCGTATCCGAAGTCGCCGACATCCCCGAAGCGCAGATTGAATCCGCCGTTGGGCTCAATGGGTCGCGCAGCAACGCCTTTATCAAGGGCATCGGCAAGCTGGGCGACGACATCAAGATCATCCTCGACGTGGACAAGCTCCTGTACGAGGCCGATCTCGCCGCGCTTGGAAAAGAAGCCGCCAATTCCTGAACGGGCCGGCGCCCGCATCGCCGCGAAGATCATTACGAAGAGAGTCAAACGTAAACACCCATCCGAATCGCACACAAGGAAAATCCAATGCCCGTAACCGCTAAGAAAAGCACGGCGAAAATAACCGCCGCCGAAGAACTGGCCGCCAAGGTCGCCGCCATCTCCAAGACCCAAGCCGTGATCGAGTTCAACCTCGATGGCACCGTCCTCACCGCCAACCAGAATTTCCTCGACGCCTTGGGATACACCCTGGAGGAAGTCAAAGGCAAGCACCATCGCATGTTCGTGGATTCCGCCTACGCGCAGAGCAACGAATACCGACAGTTCTGGGAAAAGCTGAACCGGGGCGAATTCGACGCCGCGGAATACAAGCGCATCGGCAAGGGCGGACGGGAAGTGTGGATCCAGGCTTCCTATAACCCGCTGCTCGACAAGCAGGGCAAGCCTTTCCGCGTGGTGAAGTTCGCCATCGACGTGACTGCGACGAAATTGCGTAATGCCGACTTCGAAGGCCAGCTGAATGCCGTCTCCAAGGCACAGGCCGTAATCGAATTCAAGATGGACGGAACCGTCCTCACCGCCAACGAAAATTTCCTGAAGGTATTGGGCTACTCCCTGGAAGAGATCAAGGGCCGGCATCATCGCATGTTCGTCGATTCCGACTACGCGCAGAAGGCCGAATACCGTGCATTCTGGGACAAGCTCAACCGCGGCGAATACGATGCCGGCGAATACAAGCGCATCGGCAAGGGCGGAAAGGAAGTCTGGATCCAGGCTTCCTACAATCCCATTTTCGATCTGAACGGAAAACCGGTGAAAGTGGTGAAGTACGCAACCGATATCACCGAGACCAAGCTACGCAATGCCGATTTCGAGGGCCAACTCAACGCCGTATCCAAGGCCCAGGCCGTGATCGAATTCAACATGGACGGAACCATCATCACCGCCAACGACAATTTCCTGAGCGTCCTGGGATACTCGTTGGACGAGATCAAGGGCCGGCACCATCGTATGTTCGCCGAGACCGACTACGCCCAAAGCTCCGAGTACCGATCCTTCTGGGAGAAGCTGAACCGAGGCCAGTTCGATGCGGGGGAATACAAGCGCATCGGCAAGGGCGGAAAGGAAATCTACATCCAGGCTTCGTACAATCCCATTTTCGATCTGAACGGAAAACCATTCAAAGTGGTCAAATACGCCACCGACATCACCCGGCAGAAGCTGGAGGAGTTCGCGCGCGAAGCCGCCAAAGAGGTCTACCGCAAGGAAGTGGACCGCGTGGTCTTGGCCGGCAAGGAAGGCCGCCTATCCGAACGCGGCAACCTGGCCATCCTGGACGCCACCTGGAAGCCCGTCATGACGGGCATCAACGACATCATCGACGCCATCGTGGAACCCATCGCCGAGCTGCGTTCCAAGTTGGAGAAGGCCGCCGCCGGCGATCTCACCGCCTACGTAACCGGCGACTACAAGGGCGACCATCAGCTCTTGAAGAACGCCCTGAACGACACGCTCGATAGCCTCAATGATATCCTCGGCCAGGTCGCCACCGCCGCCGAACAGGTCGCCTCGGGATCGCGCCAGGTCTCCGACTCCAGCCAGGCCTTGTCCCAAGGCGCCACCGAGCAGGCTTCTTCGCTCGAAGAGATCACCGCCTCCATGACGGAGATGGCCTCCCAGACCAAGCAGAACGCAGAGAACGCGACCCAGGCCAACCAGTTGGCCACCGCCTCGCGCACCAGCGCCGAGAAGGGCAACCAGCTCATGCAGGAGATGGTGAAGGCCATGGCCGACATCGATGAGTCGAGCCAAAGCATTTCCAAGATCATCAAGGCCATCGATGAGATCGCCTTCCAGACCAACCTCTTGGCCCTGAACGCCGCGGTGGAAGCCGCGCGCGCCGGCGTGCATGGGAAGGGCTTCGCCGTGGTCGCCGAAGAAGTGCGCAACCTGGCGGCCCGCAGCGCCAAGGCCGCCAAGGAAACCACCGAGATGATCGAAGGTTCGATCAAAAAGGTGAACCTAGGCAGCGATATCGCGAAGAAGACCGCCGAGTCCCTGAGCGACATCGTCACCGGCGTGGGCAAGGTGACCGATTTGGTGGGGGAGATCGCCGCGGCCAGCAACGAGCAGGCGCAGGGGATCGGGCAGGTGAACCAGGGCCTTACCCAGCTCGACCAGGTGACCCAGCAGAACACTTCCAGCGCCGAGGAGAGCGCGGCGGCCAGCGAAGAGCTGAGCGGCCAGGCCGGTCAGCTCAAGCAGACCATCACGCGGTTCAAGCTCAAGCAGGCCGCACCCGAGGGCCTGTCCATCGGGGCCAGCCCGGAGATGCTTGCCGCCTTCCAGCAATTCATGCTTTCGCAGGGGAAGGCTCCCGCGCGCTCCGCTCCCGAGCCCCGTCCCGCGCCCGTGAAGTCCGCAGGAGATTGGACCCCCCAGGGCAAACGCAACGGCGGCAACGGGCATCATGTGGGCAAGCCCGTGATCGCCTTGGACGATCGCGACTTCGGGAAGTTCTGAGGGGGGATCCGGAAATTCCGGACCCAATCCCGCGGCCAGCCCGGCTACGGCGTCCGTTAGGGCCGCCGTACCGGAGGCCGGGGAACTATCTTACCCGGATTTGCCCGGCATCCATCCTTATAGTGTCATCCTGACGATGATTCTATTGCCGCGTTCGGGCGCCAGTGATAGAATCCGGTTACCGACTACCCGCCCAAAAGGAGCGCTATGGGATCGCCTGTGAAGGTCGAGCATATCAACCCCTTCGTGACCGCCACGATGGAAACGTTCAAAACCATGGTCCACACGGCGGCGACACCGGGGAAGATCATGCTGATTACCGGAAGCCACTTGAAGTACGACATCTCCGGCATCATCGGCCTGAGCGGGGGAGCCAAGGGCACGGTGGCCTTGTCCTTCCCGCGCTTAACCGCCCTCAAGGTGGTCTCCGAGTTCATCGGGGAAAAGCAGCTGGCCCTGGACGATACCGTCAAGGACGCCGTCGGCGAACTCGCCAACATCGTGGCGGGCGCGGCCAAGAAGGATCTGTCGCAATTCAAGATCAGCATTTCCCTGCCCACGGTGATCATCGGCGAGAACCACCAGGTCCAGGGCGGCAAGGAAGTGGTTCCCTTGCTCGTGCCCTTCGAAACCGCATTGGGCGGCTTCCATATGGTCGTCGGCTTTACGAGCGAGTCCTGAACGATGCCCATATCCATCCGCGCCGAGCACGTCAATCCATTCATCCTCTCCAACCTGGAGACCTTCTCCAAGATGGTTGGCATCGAAGCCAAACCGGGCAAGCCCATCCTCAAGCAGGACGCCCGCCTCGACTACGACATTTCCGGTATCATCGGCCTTTCGGGCAAGGTGATCGGGACGGTGGCCCTGAGCTTCCCCGCGGCCACGGCCTTGGCAGTGTGCAATAAGTTCATGTCCGCCGATCTGAAAGAGATGAACGCCGAGATCCTCGATGCCGTAGGCGAGCTCATCAACATCGTCGCCGGCAACGCCAAGAAGGGTCTGACGGAATTCAACATCGAGATATCGCTCCCCAGCGTCATCGTCGGCAAAAACCACCGGATCGTCGAACCCAAGGGTTCCGTGGGATTCGTCATCCCCTTCGCCAGCGCCCTCGGAAGTTTCCACATGGCCGTGAGCCTGAAGCCGGCCTGAACCCATTCACGCATCGCAGAGGTCCCATCATGAAAATCCTGCTTGTCGACGACTCCACCACCATGCGCCGCATCCAGAAGAACACGCTTGAAAAGCTCGGTCATACCGACGTTACCGAGGCCGGCGACGGCGCCGAGGCCATAGCCAAGCTCCAGGCCGGCGGCTTCGAACTGGTCCTGATGGATTGGAACATGCCCAATATGACCGGCATCGAAGCCTTGAAAAAGATCAAAGCGGATCCGGCCCTCAAGAGCGTGCCCGTGATCATGGTGACGTCGGAGTCGGAGAAAACCCGCATCCTCGAGGCCATCCAGAGCGGGGCGGCCAACTACGTGGTGAAACCCTTCCAGCCCGAGACCTTGGCGGAGAAGATCGCGGCATCAGTGAAGAAATAGGGGCTAGGCGCCCTGGCCCCGCGCCAGTACCCCGACAGTCTCAGCCTAGAAAAGCGCGATCGGCCAGCAGGCTTTCGCAGAGCGAAGCGTACACGCTCCGCAAACGCTCCGGGCCAGGAGCCGATCCCGCGGCGCGCAACAGTCGCTCGGCAAGGGAACCTTGATCGACAATCAAGCTTAAGCGGGGATACAGGGCCGCGTCTCCGCCGGTCAGGTCGCCCGCGGGAAAAAGCCGCTGCGTCAAGGCCCGAAGGAATGCGCCCACGGTGGGCTGCGGTTCCATGCCGAACGCGGCAAAAGGGAATCCGGCGGGCAAAGCCGCGCCGCCGCCTATGCGGGCGGCTTCCAGGAAGACCGCCTTCAGCAATCCCGGCGGAGTCTTACGATGGAGAGCGGGAAGATCGCTCCCGTTTTCGATCATGTGCTGCAAGGCCCGCGCGGCCCAGCGGCATACGGCCAAATCGGCGGTGGGCCCTTCCTGGCTGTCCAGGCAGCGGATCTCGATCGACCCGCGCGAGAAGCGCGCGATGGCCGCGCGCGAGTTAAGCCATTCTTCCTGCAAGCTCCCCTCGGGATCATACGGGGCAATGGCCCTGAACATGGGCTGCAATATCCGATCGCGGTATTCGGACTCGCTTCCGGCGGGCTCCGGCACGATGCCGCCGATGATCTGGGGAAGGCGCTTCTGATTACCCACGTAATGGGACAGGCGCCCGCTCAGCCAGCCGTGATGGGCGCCGTCGTGGAAAGGGCTGGATGCCGCCAAGGCGGGCAGTACGGGCAGAAGCAGGCTGATGGCGCTGTGCAGGCGAGCGAATTCGCCGTCGCCGCGGAATGGCAGGTTCAGATGCACGCTCTGGATGTTGAACCAGCCATGCCCGCGCACCCCGAAAACGCGGTCGAACGCCTGGTAGATGGCGTTGTCCTCGTGCATCCACAAGCCCGATTCGCGGGCGGGATCCATGAAGGGATGCATGCCTCCGGGCATGAGGCGGCAGCCCCAGCCTTGCAAGGCGCTATCGGCCGCCCGCACCGCGGCGGCGAAGTCGCCCGCCTGCAAGGCCAGGTCCGTCGCCGGCCGCCGGAGTTTCAGCTCCAGGACATGGGCGGCCAGCTCATTGTCGGCCTCGACGTTGCCGGCGGCGGGATGGGCGTCCGAGTCGCCGCCCAGGGCGGCCAAGAGTCGATCGGCGGATGCATCCACGGCCAAGCCGTTTCTGCGGACGATGGCGTATTCGATTTCCACGCCGTAGACCTGGAACAAAGACCAGGGAGGGCCCGGGGGCAATGCGGGGGGAAGGATGGTGGCCCCTCGCGTGGATTTCTCCTCGACGTTTATCGGACCACCTGCAGGTTGAGGAGCTTGACGATTTCGGCGGGCATGGCCGGTTCGCGATCCTTACGCGCCTTCAGCTTATCGATGCGATTAGCGAACTCCTCCATGATGGTGTTGTAGAGGCGATCCTTGAGCACCTGATCTTCCACGCCCACGTCGATGTTGGGGTTGTCGTTCACTTCCACCACGTAGGGCTTCTTGCCCACCACCTTGATATCCACCCCGTACAAACCGTCCCCGATCAGCCGGGCCGCGCGCAAGGCGGTATTGATGATGAGCGGCTGCACGTGCTCGACCGGGTAGGTCAGATGGGCCCCGTCCTTGGCGTCGTCCTTGTGGTTGATGATCTGCCAATGGTTGCGCGACATGAAATACTTGCAGGCGAACAGCGCCTTGCCGTTGAATACGCCGACGCGCCAATCGAACTCGGTGGGCATGTACTCCTGCGCGATGATGTAATCGGAGCGCTTGAAGTATTCCTTGCAGGTGGCCGCCAGCTCGCCCGGATCCTCCACCTTCACCACGCCCCGCGAGAAAGACCCGTCGGGGATCTTGATGATGATGGGGAATGAGAAATGCTCGTAGATCTGGCCCAGGTTGTCCTCGGACAGGATGAAGGTTTTCGGGCGCGGGATGCCTTCCCGCTTGAACAACTCGTTCAGGAAGATCTTATTCGTGCAGTACAATATCGATTTTGGATCGTCGATTACCACGATCTTTTCCTTCTCCGCTTTCTTGGCGAAGCGGAAGGTATGGTGATCGATGGCCGTGGTCTCGCGGATGAAAAGGCCGTCGAATTCGGGCAAGTGCGCGAAATCCTTCTTCTCGATAACCTCGACGTCCAGGCCGTTATGCTTGCCGGCCTTGATGAATTTCTGGATGGCCGCGTCGTCCGAGGGGGAGAAGCGCTCGTTGGGGTTATAGAGGATGGCCAGGTCGTAGCGGGCCGAATTGTTGAGCCGCTTGATGCCCCAACGGTTGATGGAGAATTCGGACAAGGCCTCCAGGAACACCCCCAGGTGGGACTCGGGGATGGAGTTGATGGACATGGATCGGATAGAGGTGAGGATCCAGTGTTTCTCGCGGCGGAAATAGACCTTGAAGAAGGGGCAGGGGAACAGATTGAAGAACATGCGCGAGATTTTCTCGTACTTCTTGGACGCGTTCTTACCGAAGTACACCGACAGCTCGTATTTGTTATCCGAGATGTTGGCCAGATCCTTCTGGATCTGCGCGTTCAAATCATCGGTCTCGATGAGGTAGAATTCCTTCTTCGAAAGCGCCTGCATGGTGGAGATGTTGGGCAGTACCTTGTGGCCGCGCGCCTCCGCCACCAACGACACGTAATACCCCGATCCGAGGTAGCCGTAATTGCTGGCCAGGTTGATGATCTTCAAGGGCCGCACGTCCTGCCATTCGGGCGCGAAGAGGTAATCCTCCACGCTCACGAACTCGATCTGCGGTACCCGTTTCTTCCAGTGGCGGGGATTCTCCACCACGCATATGTTCCTGATCATGGCCTTATCTCTTTGCTATGGCTAAGAGGTTCTCGTCGTATGTGAGGATGCCGAGCATCACCGCGTTGCTGAACTTCACGAAGGGCAGGCGGTAGGTGCCCGTTTCCGAAAAAGGGTTCTGGCGCAGGGGATCCTGGATGGTGACCATGCGCGTATGGGGATCCCACGCGCTCACCACCACGAAGTGCCCCACCGGATTGCCTCCGACATCGTCTTCCTCGTTGTCATGGGTTTCCCGGGACTGCTGGTACAGATAGGTCGCGGACAGTCCGCAAATGACCGGCTTATGCAGCCGGAACAGGCGGCCCATCAAATCCTCGTCCAAGTCGTCGAAGCGCACCTTGCCGCCCTTTTTGAGGAAGTCCTGGTAGAAGCGGATCACTTCTTTCTGCTTCACGCTGCGCACGCGGCCTTGGCGCAGCCGCAGTTTATGCGACAGTTCCTTGGAAGGCAGATCCTTCCAGGTGGGGTCGAAGATTTTCAGGTTGTAGGTGTAGATTTCGGCGTCGTAGCCGTGGGCGAGGGCATGCCGGGCCAGGTTCACGGCCACGGTGCCGCCCGTGCGCCAATGTTCGATTTCGTGCTTGAGCGTGGCCAGGGATGTGGGATGCGCGTAGTAGTCGTAAATCGCTTTAAGGCAAGTGATGCCGCAACTCTCGTCGTCAGGCTGCTGGGTAACATGGAGGTCGAGCTTCATCGGAACAGGCAATCCCCGTACCAAGGGCTGCGCGCGGGCGAGGAGGGTCCGGCGGCGATCATTGTCCCTGCAACGCTCCCTGGATCATCTTCTTCATCTGCTCGATCTGCTCAGGGCTCGGCTGGGCGGTTCCCGCCCCGGCGAGGTCGGATTGGGCGTACCCCGCGGGCACCGAGAACATGGACGACGGCACGGTCCGCCGCTCGATCTTGCGCACTTCCGTCGTTACCCGCTGGCCGTCCCGCACCACGATGCAGCGCATGGGCAGCCCCGACTTCCCGGCCGCGTCCAGCGCCCGGAAGGCGTCGGCGGCGCCGAACTGGGGGTTGGCCTGTTGCAGTTTGCGCAGCACCCCGTAGACGTCCGGCAGTTCCTGGGTGACCCAGGCGTCCACCAATTCGTGAGGCCGCATGAGGGTCAGGTGGGTGCAGGCATAGCCGAGCAGCTTCTCCTTGCCCACTTCCTTAAGCGAATACTTGCCCCCGGCGGAATCGGCCCCAGGCGCATCCGTGAGATCAATCACGCTATATGATTTCATGGCATCGTTGACTAGGGTTGCCTTGCGCGGCGCCTTGGCATCCAGCAGCACTGCCATGCGGAGCGGCGTAGGCAGGGGATTCATCGTGATCGCCAAGTCGAGCTTGGCAAGATCCCCAGCCATCCACAGTCGCAGTTCGCCGCCCCCGCCTTCCATGGTGAGCCTGAGATCGATCGCCCCTTCGAAGGGGCCTGCGCCGGCGCTTTTCGCGGCGGCGATAGCTCGGCCGCCGGCCGCCAATAGGAAAAGGATGAGGAAGGTGGGAAGGATCGGAAGGCGTTTTGGCATCGAGTGGGTCGGGTATTCCTTGCTATCCGATTATAAAAGTAACTTATCGTCGGAGTCGATGCCTAACCTTTCCCGGATTAAAATCGGAAGCGGGGACGCCCCCTGAGCCGCTCCTCCCTGAGCGCCCTTTCTTTGAGCGCCCTTTCTTTGAGCGCCCGCTCCTTGAGCGCCGTCCTCGCGCTGGGCGTCCTGGCCGCGCCCCTCCGGCCCGCCGCCGCAGCTCCGACCGCCCCCTGCGTCGCCAAGTCCGCCGACGAACCCCCGCCCGTTCCCGGATCGCCCGCCGCCGCTCTCAAAGCCTTCGACTCCCTGCTCGATGCCGGCCGCCTGCCCGAGGCGCGGGCGCTGTGCACCGGTCCCATGCTGCGCATGTTCGACTTCGTGGCCCTGGCCCAATCCAAATTGGCCGGCCTGGTGGATACCTGCCGCAGCCATGAAAAGATCCTGGAGGAGAAGCAGGGCGGAGGTTGGGCCTTTGTCAAGTCGGCCGGGGTCACCGTCTTCAAGCGTCCCTTCATGGGCCAGGACTCCCTGGCCTCGGTGCAGGCCGCCCACCTCTACCGTTCGGGCCCGAGGTGGCTGCTGGTGGAGATGGAGGAATTGCCGGATAGCGCGGCCCCCGTCCACCTGCGATCCGGTACGCCCAAGCTCGAGGTCGCCGCCGACCCGGGCGACGTCCCGTCGCGCACCATCCGGTCGGGGACGGCCTCCCAGCCCGATTCCGGGTCCGGCGCCGGGGCCGCGAACCTGTTCCCGGTTTCGCGCCTGGCCCCCGCCGAAGCCGGTCGCGCCGATCGCCTGCGCCTACGGCTCTCCTTAAGGAGCGGCGAGGCCTGGGAAGGCCTGCTTCCCTTGGGACCGGGCCAGGTCCGCTTGCGCGCCAACTCCCCTTCCGATTGGATCGTAGAGAATCGCAAAGTATCGCCCGGGCCTCGCGGGGCCGAGCCCGCGTCCGCCCACGATGCCCGCTGGCTTGCGTCCAACTCCTTCCTGGTCCTTACCGATACCTTATTGAAGGCCACCGCCGATTCCATCGCGGGGAAGGAGACTGATCCGGAGCGCATCGCAGGCGCGGTGTACCGCTGGGTCTCCGATCGGTTCCATTTCCGCTTGGGGTCCGTGCTTTTCGGGGCCAGCCCCGAGGTGCTGCGCAACCTGACCGGCGATTGCTCCGAGGCCGCCGTCCTCACCGCCGCTTTGCTCCGCGCCCGCGGGGTGCCCGCGCGCATAGCCTTGGGATTCGCCAGCGTGGGAAGAGGGGTATTCATCGGGCATGCCTGGTGCGAAGCCCGCCTGGGGGGAGCTTGGGTGGGCGTGGATGCGGCCCTGCGGGAATTCCCTTCCGGCGTGGAACGGGTGAAACTGGCGGAGCTGGACGGGCGCGATAACCTGCAGATCTCCGCGACCAATCTGATGATGCGGGTGATCGCGAATCTGGACGTGCAGATCGAAGGCGCCTGGAAAGACGGGAAGCCATTACCGCTGAAGCGCTACGAAGGCAACGCGGCCGAGGCGGAGAAATACTTTCAGGACATTTTGGACGGGGCCAGCGGCCCTTAGTTCCACACCGATACCACTACGATGGCCGCGAACATCAGGCCGGCTCCGATCAGCCGGCGCCCCATGATGCCACCGCCGGCTTGGCGCTCGCTATTGCTGAACCAATGGCCCAGGAACCAGATCAGCAGGAAATTCCAGAGCCCCCGGGAACTGAAGAGGATATTCACCAGGGTCACTTGCCCATAGATGCCGATCACGGCGGTCAGCAAAAGCGATTGCAACCCGAGCACCAGGGAACCGGCGGCCAGCCAGGCGACCCCCCCTTGCGGCAGCCGCCAGGGCGGAGCCTTAAGGCGCGGGATCAAGATCAGGGAATACACGGCGGTGCCTACGGCCATGGGCGGAAGGAAATGGAAAGCGCCCCAGCGCGGCGCCCATTTCTGGATCAGCACGTCGCCGATGGCGAAGAAGACGGCCGCGCAAAGGGAGTAGAGCAAGGCTCGCCATACGCCACGGCGCAGGTGGGGCGCGCCCGCCTGGAGCAGGAAAACGGCGGCGAAGGAAAGCGAGGCCGCGATCCACCAGGGCAAGGGGACCGTTAGGCCGAGAAGCAGTTCCGTAAAGAGGGCGACCAAGAGCACCTTGGAACCCAGGGCCGGGGTCGCCACGGTGAGATCCCCCGATGCGAAAGCGAGGATGGCGCAACCTTGCCCCGCGAAGGAGGTGAGTCCGATCACCGCGGGCTGCCACCAAACGTCCCAGGGGATGGGGCGGCTTCCGAAAGGGAAGGCGAAAACGAAAACCAGGGCCATGGCCCAGAAGTTGGCGATCAAGGTCGAGGGCATGTCCGCCCCCTTTTCGATGGCCCGCTTCATCAGCAAGGTGCCGGTCGGGTACAGGAAGGCGCAGAGCAGCGGGACCAACAGAGGGATGAGGGGACGCGTCATGGACGGACGCAAGATAGATTATGACGGAGCCAAGCCATCGCGACCTGTGCGTCTTTAAATCTTCAAGGTGCTGGACAGGAACAGCCCGAAGTTATACGCGTCGAAGTTCTGGCGCGGGCGGTAGACCTTGTCGGGGTGGTCGGGATCGGATTCCAGAACGTAGCGGCCCCCATCGAGCCGGGTCCATTGGAAATGCGTGATGGAGGCGTCCCCGTAGGCCATGCTGAATCCGAAGCGCGACTGGGTGAGATCCTTGTCCATCCCCAAGGAAACGGTGAAACCGTAGTAGTCGATGTTGCGATCCCAACTGGCCGGCCGATTATCGTCCGGGCCTTGGCTGAAATCGGTAAAAGCGCCGCAAGCGAGCGAATACCCTTTATAGATCATCGCTTCGAAACCGCCCGAGAAATCGACTACCGATTTTTTCACGATGGTATAGGTCTGTTCCAGCGGCGCGTAACGCTCGAAGCCGGAGCGCTTCAAGGCGATCCCGGTGTCCGGCGTCAGGCCGGTGTAGTCGTATTGGCTACCGAGATAGTAATCGGTTTGCGCCGTGAGGAGAAGCCGGTCGATGGGCTTCCAGGATGCCCCGATGGAGAGGCTGGGAGCCGTGACTTCGGTATGCCTTTCGGAACGGGTCGTACTATAGATCTCGGGCGCATAGGTCGTAGGCGCGGAATTCGCGCTGACCACGGTGTCGTTCCAGATATCCTCCACGCGCTGCTCCTCCGTGCGGGACACCCAGACCATGCTCCCCGGGGAAAGGTTGATGCCGATGGAAAATTCCGGGCTCATGCGGATCAGGGCCCCGAAAAAAGCCGTACCGCCCAGTCCCGTTTGGGTCACCGACCGGGTCACGTTGTTCTCATGGAAGCGCGACAAGTCGTCCGGGTTCCCGTCCACGTAGTTGCCGTCCCAGCCGCCGAACGCCGTCTTTTCCAATTCGGTATTGTAGATGGCGTATAGCGAAAACCCAAGGGAGATCTTGTCGTTGTATTTGAAAGCGAGGCTGGGGCCGATCTGGGTCGATTTCGAAACGTCATAATAGGATAGGCTCAGCCGCGAGTAACAGGGATCGGTCATGCCGGGTTCGGAAGAGCACCATGAGCCCGTTCCATCGTCGTGGTAGGCGCCTTCGATCTTCTGCTCGCCCGTGAAAAGATCGTTGAGGGGCGTCACCACGCTGAACCCGTAGGCCCAATTGCCCATGCGCTGGGAGAATGCGGTGATGGTGGGGCTGAAGTTGAACGAGTTGTAAGGGATATCCGTCCCCTCCGCGATGCCGATTTTCTCCTTTTGGTATTGCACCACCTGGGCCGAAACGTTCAGCTTGATGTTCTTGATCTGCGTGAGCCCGGCCGGGTTGTAGTAGGTGGCGGTGGCGTCGTCGGCAAGCCCTGCGAAAGCCCCGCCCAAGGCCGCGCCCTTATCGCCCACCAGCACGATCTTATGGTTGAACGAATCCGCGCGCGCAGACAGGCAACAAGCGGCCAGGATGATCCCGGCCTTCGGGAAAAAGCGCATACCCCCTATTCTTCCATGCCCGGCAGGCGGTCGGCCAGGGATAGGCTTACTTTGCCCCGGAATTTATCTTGGACCCTGAGTTTTCGGGAGGATCCGATGTTCGCCCACCGCCTCGATGCCGCCTTGATGGAGTCCACCCTGGCCCGCGCCCGGCTTTCGCCGCGCCGCCGGGCCAACCATTGCTTCCATGCCCCCGCCGATCGCCTGCAGCGGATGGTGAATGCCGCCTTGGTAGGCAGCTACTTCCAACCCCATCGACATAAGGATCCGGATAAGCTCGAGATCTTCACCATCCTGGCGGGCCGGGTCCTGGCGATCACTTTCGATGACGCGGGAAGGGTGGGCGAAACGGCCCTGCTCTCGGCCGATCCCGAAGAGCGGACCCGCGGCGCGGTCACTCAGGTGGAAATCCCGCCCGGCGCCTGGCATACCCTGGCGGTCTTGTCCCCCGAGGCGGTGCTCTACGAAGTCATCGATGGTTACTTCGATGCGAAGACCCACAAGCGCTTCGCGCCGTGGGCCCCCTCCGAGGCCGATCCCGAGTCCGCCCAAGCCTATCTTGCCGACCTAGTCAGGCGCTGCGGCGCGGAATAAGCCCCGTCGGGAGCGGCCGGCCGGAAGCCCCGGCCCTTAAATGCCTAGGGCCCTTCTAGGGGTCCAACAATTGCCATTGCTGGTTGTTACCGCCGTTGGAAGTCCATTGATCGACGTTTGCGCCATCCGCCGTAGATGCACCGTAGACATCCAACGCTTTGCCGCTGTGCTTTGCCGTGATTTTGAAATATCCGTTATTGAGGTTGGTGAGTTGCCATAGCTGATTCGCGCCTCCGGAATAGTCCCATTGCTGGACGTTGGCGCCATCCGCAGTCGAGGCCCCATTCACGTCCAGCGCCTTCCCGCTGTTTTTGTTGATAATCTTCCAATACCCATTGCCCAGATCGGATACGTACCAAATCTGGTTGTTCCCGGCGGTATATGCCCTCTGGTCCACATTCCCGCCATTCGCCAGGGACGAACCGCTGACTTCCAACGCCTTGCCGCTATTCCTGTTCATGATCCTATAAGTCGAGCTTAAGATCACATTGCTATACACCGAGGTGTTGTATACGGAAGGGGAATTGTTCCCCGCGGTTTGGCAGAGGCCCGCGTAGTAAGTTCCGGCATTGGTCGGAAAGCTCACGGTGGCCGGAGCGCCCACCACGGCCCAGCTATTATCCGCCCCGCTCGGGCTCATGTAACCCGTAAGCGTATTTCCCGACTTGACGATTTTTACCCAATAGGGCGCCTTATTGTTATTGGGAGAGGTTTCGCTGGTCGGAGTATTATCCTGGTTTCGGACGGTAAAGCCGACGCCGTTTCCGGGAGTGACCACCATGGCGACATGCTTGGAGCCCGCGCTCAAGCTCGCCCTGACCATCACCCCCGCCCGGGCCCACGAGTTGGTGCTGTCTTGCTTGTCCACACGCGCCTGGATCGTGAAGTTCGACGCATTCTGGGGCTTGTTGATAAAGTAAAACTGATCGGCCGAATTCCAGATATCCGGCCATTTGGTCTGGATGACATGAATGGTCGGGCTGCCAACAGGCGGGGTATAGGATCCATGGCAATCGTTCGCATCCGAGGTGAATGCCCCGATGAATGTTTCCGTAAATCCTCCGGGCCCATCCGCGCATTGGGCGGCCAGGTAATCGATGAGCACCCATCCGCGGTTCCCGGTCCCGGAGTGGTTGGCCGCATAATAGGATTGGTAAACCGGGGGATTCGGCATATTTATGCCCGTCGCGAGCATTTGCACGGCGTCCGCCGCTTCATCGATGAAAAACAACCCATGATCGTGCGAGTTTTGCGTACTTTCGCCCACGTATCTCGTCCTCATGAGATTCGTAATGGTGTGTTCCTGGGAACTGGACCCGGGGGCGACGTCGCTATGGATTGTCACTTCCGCATGCACAATCCGCTTTGCGGAAATTCCGAAAGCGGACAAGGATAAAGAACTGGTCTCCTGGGTTTTTTGCGGGGCTACGTCTGTTTCCGGAATGAAGATAGGCCATGAACCGATCGGCATGATGCGGGTTTTAATGGCATAGGGTTGAGGCGTTCCGGAGGACGTCCCGGCATAGGAGACTTTGACCCACCCGCGGTTCGCGGCTTTGGAAACATAATGGCCATCGTCATAAAGACTGGCGTTATCGCCGCTGGTGTTTTGCTTATAGAGGGTCATGAGTTGCGCAGAGGATGAGGTTCCGTTATAGTTCACAACTTGCATTTGCCCCCCTCGGTGCAAATAGGGTTGGTTGAATTTGGTGGATGGATAGCCCCTACGCTCGAATGGGACGACTTGGATATGGCCGGACCCGTCCACGGGATCGGAATAAATAGTGGCCGCGCTGCTCGCGATTTTGCGGATGTCCAGCCCGGTCAGGACGACGACTTGGGAATTGGTGATACCCGGACCGCTGGCCCGCATATCCCAAGGCTTGATGGGGAAATAATAATCCGTTCCCGTAGTAGGGGTCGTTCCCGTCCCCGACTTCAGGTAATCCATCTTGACGTAAACCCGGGGCGTCGTCGAGGATGCGTAATATCCGTTGAAATACCTAAGCGCGCCAGATCCTCGCTTCATGTTTACCGCGCATTGAGGCAGATTCGAACATTGGAAATGGTATTGGCCGCCAAAAGCGCCGGAAGGGTCTGACAGCCAATTCAATCGATACATGGATGTTTGAAAGTACGGCAATCCCGTCGCCGGGTCCACGTCGGAGAGGATTCCCACATCGGCCGTGACGATATTGTTGATATTGAACCCCGAAGGCAAAACTCCGGACCCGAGGGTTTCCCCGTACCAAAATTCATTGTCCTTCATATCCCATCCGCCCGGCAAGAGATAGACGATCGACGCCTTATCCTCTTCGGTATAGACTTGCGCCAGGGCAGGCAAAGCGCCCATGCCGATCAAAGCGGCGATTAGGAATCCAAAGGATGCGCCTCTCCGTACGGATCCGGGCGATTCGTTCTTTTTGCCGCTCATTTTCCTCCCGCGAAGCAGGGATTGTGCTCCGGCCCGGAAAGTTAAGTACACAATACTTTATGGTCTATCGGGAACGCGTCGGAAGGGATAAACCACCATTTTTTATGGAAGATCCCGCGGCCTTTCGGCAGCCGCCGAAGGTATTTCAGCTCTTTCGGCCGCCTTCGCGGTCGAGGCAAAGCCAGCCGTCCGCGGCCCAGTCCCGGAACCAGCTGGAGACTTCCCGCTCGAGCAAGGCCTGATCGGCCGGGGCTAGGACGCCTTCGAGCCGGTCGAAGACCTCCGGCAAGGTTCCCGGGAAGGCGCGCAGCAGGGCCTGGGCGGCGGCGGGCACTTCGGTTTTCAGCAACCTTAGATCGGCGTCCCGGTGGACCACGAGATCGAGGGAGGCCTTCACGGGAGGATCCATCGTAGCCTCCAAGCTTTCATCGCCAAGGCACCTCGCGCGGTATTCGGAGAAATCCCAGTCCAAGTGCAACGGAGTCAAATGCGGCGCTAGCCGCAAGCGCTTCGCCATCAAGGCTTCGGGACCCAAACCGGCCGCCGCGAGGGTGGCGCCATCCGGCGCATCGAACGCCTTGGAGAGCGCGCGCTCATACGCGATCGCCTGCAATACGGACTCGCGTTGTGGACCCCGGTACCCCTCCGACAGGAAGGCGGGAAATCCCGCGTCCAGATCCGACAGGAAAGGGGACGCGGGAGGATGCGCTGTCAGGTAGCGTACGGCCCACTCGTTGAAGTCCTGAAGGCCCATCAAATGGATGGCCGCCGTGTAGTCGGATTGCATCACCGTGACCAAGCGGAACCAATACTGTTCGTTGTAAACGCCTAGCCGATCGAAGCCGTCCATGCCCCCCTTGGATCGGATCCTTTCGCTAGCCGATGCGGCCAAGCTGGGGGAAGATACGGCCAAAGGATTTATGCTGTAGCGCTTGGGAAGAGGGTTGGCGATGGCGGAAGCGAACCAGGCCTGTAGGTCGGACAGGGACAAGGAGGCAGGAGAGGTTTCCGGATTGCGATTCTGGCCCATGAGCGGTAAAGTAATTCCCTTATCTCTTGAACACGAAATACGCAGCCCCCATCATGCAAAGTCCCGCAGCCGCGTAGTTCCAACGCAGTTGTTCCTTGAAATAAATGGAGGTGAACACCGCGAAAACGGCCAGGGTGATGATTTCCTGGATAATCTTGAGCTGGGAAGGCGAGAACCGATACGATCCGATGCGGTTGGCCGGCACTTGGAAACAGTATTCCAATAAGGCGATGCCCCAACTGGCCAGAATCGCTTTCCAAAGGACCTCGTTCCGATACTTGAGATGGCCATACCAGGCGAAGGTCATGAAAACATTCGAAATGAGAAGCAGTAGGATGGTCCCCATGGTCAGCGAAAATAAAAAACCCCCGACCTCACGGCCGAGGGCAATGCATGTTTCGCTCTGGCGCGGTCTTAGAAGCCCAGCGCCATACCGATGTTCACGAAAAGCCCCTGCCCCGCGTTTCCGCCGATCAAGTAGGGTCCATTTGCGAGGACCGCTTCCTTGAGGCTGCCTTCCAAGGCGAAGTTATCCTTGACCCAACGCAGGCCCACGGACACGTCGGCCCCGCCGGTCAGCATGGTCGAGGACTCATCGTTGTTGGCAGGCTCGTCTTGCAAGCCGTGCAAGAGAGCGGTTACCGAGAATCCGGAAAAGCCCTCGAACCCATGGCCGAACTGCTTCTGGAAAGCGATGTTCGGGCTGATGGATACCTGGTACTGGTTGCCGTGCATGGGACCGACCGAGTCGTTCTCGAAAGCCAACAGGCCGTTGGCGCCGATGAACACCGAGTAATCGCTATTGGCCCGCAGGATATAGCCCCACATGGGCATGATGGCGAGGCTGTTGACCATGTCGTTCACGTCGGTGGGGAGCGAATTGTCGGTGTGCAAGCCCAACACGTAGTTGCCTTCGATGTTGAAGGAGTGGGTACCTTCAACGGTGGCGTCCTTCTTCCATCCGGCCATGAAGCTCAACTGATGGTGGTTGATGTCCGTGGAGGAACCCGCCGCTGGGTCAATGGCTATGCTGTTATGCGGTCCGGCCGGCGGGATGATGGGGAAACCGGTATTCCAGCCCAGAGATCCATACACGTCGCTCGCGCCCAAGCTTAAATCGAAGAAGGCGCCGAAACCGCTGCCATCGAAATAGGTGGTGGTATCTCCCACCGCCGTCTTGCCATGCCTGCGATCCACGGCCAACATCAAGCCACCGCCCCAAGCGGTTCCTTTTCCCAACCCTAGGCGCAGGGTGTTCGGAACTCCCGGAGAGGCCGCGCTCACCGGGCCGGTGACGGCGCCGAACCAGTTGAATCCCATTCCCTTGATGGAAAACGCGGCATTGCCCATGTCCGCGCCGCCGAAGCCGGCGAAATATTGCTTGTCTCCGATGAGCGTGGGACGACGGGAGTAATCGTCCACGGTGTTGTCCGCGGCGATGTTGCCTTTGGTTACGGTGCCATAAAGGCCAGTGCGGGGCGCGGCGGGGGCAGGGGCCGACGCCGGCGCACCCTGCGCCATGGCCAAACCCGAAACCGCAAGGCAGGTAGTCGCTATCGTTCTGAGTATCGTCATGGTGCTCCGTTTCTGCTGCAAGTGTTGCTTTTGGAAGATTGGATTGTTTCAATCCGCTTTCCAAAAGCGTCCAGAAGTTAACAAAACCCAAGTCAAATCGGGCCGATTGAGGTTAGGGAAGACTCAAATCACCCGTAACCGGCGAATTTCCCCACCCTCGCCGCGATTTGTTAACATCTGTGGATAGCTTGTGGATAAACGGCGGAAAGCGATTTCCGACTACTTCTCCGCCCGGGCAAGGACTAAGTAATTCGGGGGGAGGTAGCGCTCAAGGCACCCCCCTGCTTCCGGCGGCCGAGGCAGTCATAGGCGCGTCAGAAGGGGTTCACTTCGGTAATAATGATGCTCTCGAACCGGTTCAATTCCTTTTCATGATATTGCAGGAAAATCGTTTCCGTACGCACGCCCCTGAGGATGTTCACGATGAAGCGGCTATAGCGATAGACCATGGAAATTCCGCGTCCGCTCTCGTCCCAGATGCCCGGCGGCATCTTTTCGTCGCCGATCTTGGATTGCCGCCGCAGCTTTTCCAACACCCGCAACATGGAGAGCGAGCCGGTGGAATCCATCACCGAAACGCCCAACTTTTCCTTGTCCCCCACCAAGCTGATTTTGATGCCGAGCCGTTCGGGGATTTCCACCTCCGGAGGGGCTTTAAGGAGCTTAGCGTCCCTCTCCTCCGGAGTGATGCCTTCGATGGCATAGGCGAAGGTATTCAGCATCAGCTCATGGAGGAAGACGCGGAACGAGGCCTGTTCCTCGGGATTCACGTAAGTCTGGCAGGCCCGGAAACATTCATCGATCGCGCTTTCCACGCGAACCTGGCCCGCGAAGGTCCGGTACAACGGGCCCACCGCGAAACCGTCGGGGAAATACGGAGCGAAGCCGAAGATGTTCCCCGTCAGAAGGCGGATGGTGAGCGCCCGGATGATATCGTCGTCGAACAGCCCTTTCTTGATCACGTTGCCGATATGGAAATCCCGCGCGATGCCGAAGTAGTCGATACCGTCGTCGGCCAAGAGAACGATTTGCAAAGATGGATTGCAATCCCCGATCTCGCGGATGAGCCGCGACTCTCCCGCGGTGCCCGCATCGGTGATTTCCACGTACACCAGCCCGCGGCCTTTTTCGGGCACCACCGCGCCCCAATGGCGCGCGGCTTTGGCCACGAACCCTGGTGCGATGCGGTACTCATCTTCCCATTTAATGCGGGCATAGCAGGCCCTAAGGCGCTCGGCCAATGCGGCGTTGGCGCCCAGGAATACGACGGGTATGGGAAGCAGAGCATCCATGTGCATAACTAAGCCTGTTGCTTGCGATTATAGCACCCGCGCGACCCGCATTCGCGCCCTGGCCCGCATGAATTGGGATCCCAGGGGTGCGCCGCCAATGCCTCGGAAAGCCCATGAACACGCATCTTCCGCAGACCCGGTAAGGTCCCAAGAAAAGAAATCCGTTGAAACTCCCCTAAACCAGGTGGATAATCTTTGGGCAGAAATGACTACCCGCACCGCATGGCCGGGGGAGTGGAGTTTCAGGAGTTTAAGATGTTAACTACAGGGGAAGTGGCGAAGCTGTTCCATGTATCGGCCCAGACCGTCATCAACTGGCTCGATCAAGGCCGGATGCCCTATGAGCGGATCGGACGGGGACCGCGTCGCCTCACCGAGGAAGCGGTCATGCGTTACGTGGAGGAGATCGGCATCTCCCCCGAAGCTCTCGATGAAGAAATTTACGCCCGCGCCACCAAGGCGGCGGCCGCCTACCGGAACGCCACCGGTCCGGCCGTAGTCGTAACCGATCCCGAACTCAAGGTCATCGCCTGGAACGAAGCTTCCCGTACCCTCTATGGGCACACCCAGGTCGAAATGTTGGGCAAGCCTCTCAGCAAGATCGTCGCGAAGGTCCAAGGCTCCGACTCCAGCCTGGAGACCCTGGTGCGCGCGCCCTGGCAGGACAAATCCCTGCAGATCGAAGCCATGCAAGAAACCCGTTATGGGAAGCAATTGCATGGGCTCATGACGGTCTCGCGCTTCTACATGGACGGCATGCTGGCCGGCTACGTGGTGGCCTGCAAGGAAAAGGGCAAGAAGTAACCGGCTTCGGTAACCCCGCGGTTACGACCGCGGCCGGTTTCCCATTCTCGTGAAGGACCCCCAGGGTCCTTTTTCTTTTTTTACTTGGGACTGCCGCGCATGCCGGGTGCTTACTTCCCGTCTTTCGGCTGGACGAAGCGGAATACCTTTTCGTCGGGACGGGCCATGCCCAGGTCCTTCCGCGCCACTCTTTCGATATAAGCGCTATCGCGCTCCAGGCGCGCCTTTTCGACCTGCAAATCCCGCTTACGCTGGGTAAGACTGTCCAGGTCCGCTTCCATTCTGGCCTTCTCTCGTTTCAACCGTAGCAGGTTGAGGGCGCCGCTGGGACCGGTGAGGACATGGTATACCCCCAAGCCCGCCACGCCCAATAGGACATATCGGAGCCATCTCACGCGTCGTTTGCCGGAGTTTGTCGCCATGGCTGACCGCAGGGAAATGTAGCGCTTTCCGTAAAGCTTACCAGAAGCAATTCTAGCATTCCGGTCCGGGGAAGATCCCGGGCGCCCATTTCCACGAAATTGGGCGTGGTACCTGCGGCGGATCTAGCTGAGGCGGAACAAGGCCCCGGGCATCCGTTTCACCCGGCCCTTCAGCTCCAATTCGAGCAAGCCGGTCAAAAGGCGATGGGGCTTGGCATCCTGAAGGCGCGATTTGCGGCGCGCCTTCTCGGCGATGGCGTCCAAAGTCTGCGCTTCCCGGCCCAACAACGAGAGCAGGGAGCGGGCTTCTTCATCGAGCCCTGCCGCGGCGGCCTCCAAAGCGGTGGCAGCGGAGGGGGCATTGGTCCATCCGGTAGGGACGACCGCCGCGTCGGCGTGCCTGGGACCGGGTAGGGCCTCCACGGCGACGCCAGACGCGGCTGGTTCGGCGGAAAAGAGATCCGCGGCCACCGGAGCGGCCGGGAGGAAACGACGGGACGGCACCGCTTGAGAAGTCCCTTGCAGCACCGCGACGATATCCGCGGCGCGCTCCACCAGATGGGCTCCATCACGGATGAGCTTATGCGTGCCGCAGCTGCCGGGTTCATGCACCGCGCCGGGGACGGCGAAGACCTCGCGACCCTGATCCAAAGCGAAGTCCGCCGTGATCAGCGCCCCGCTGTCATTACCCGCTTCCACCACCAAGGTGCCCAGGGAAAGAGCGCTAATCAATCGGTTGCGGCGCGGGAAATGGGTGGCATGAGGCGCCACTCCCATGGGGAACTCGGATATGAGGGCGCCTTGGCGCGCGATGTCCCGGGCCAGATTGGAATTTTCGGAGGGATAGATCCAATCTAGGGCCGAGCCCAGTACCGCCAGGGTGCGGGCCCCGGAATGCAAGGCCGTTTTATGAGCCAGGGTATCGATGCCACGGGCCAGGCCGGAAACGACGGTGAAGCCCTGTTCGGAAAGCCCCAAAGCCATTTCCCGGGCCATGCGCGATCCGTATGGGCTCGGGAAACGCGTCCCCACCACGGCCAATGCCCGACGGTCTTCTGGCCGCCACTCTCCGCCTATGAACAAGAAGGGGGGCGGTTGGGGCAAGGTACGTAACGGATCGGGATAGGCTTCGGACCGCTCGCAAACGATGTGCGCCCGCAGGCGCTGGCAGGTCTCCTCCTGGAAGCGGACCGCCTTCAGATTGGGCCCAGCCTGGATGGCCCTCAAAGTTTCAGCCTTGAGGCCAGGGCACACGGCCGTAAGCTCGGCCGCCGAGGCCGCGAAAACCGCCTCCGCCGATCCAAAAGCTTCCATCAAACGATGGAAAGTGGCGGGACCCACCCCCGAAGCCATGCTCAGGGCCAACATCGGCCGTAATTCCTCTGGAGGAAGGTCGCCCCCATGCCAACAGGTTTCCATACTCTGCAATATACTGCACATAAGTGCATTATTGCAAGGGGGTTTCTCCGCGCCCAAATCCGCCGAAATGTGCATTTTTTGAGGAAAGGGGGATTTTCATGCCCAGTTACGCACTATCCGACCTGCTCGCTATCATGGCCAAGCTCCGCGCCCCCGATGGATGTCCTTGGGACCGCAAGCAGACTCATGCCTCCTTGCTCAACTACCTGATCGAGGAGAGCTATGAGTTCATCGATGCCGTCGAGGCGGGCGATAAGGCCAATATGAGCGAGGAACTGGGGGACGTGCTCTTGCAGGTAGTCTTCCACGCGCAGTTGGCCCAGGAGGCAGGCGATTTCGATTTCGCCGCGGTGGTGCAAGGCATCGCGGACAAGTTGGTGCGGCGCCATCCGCACGTGTTCGGCGAGGTGAAGTTGGAGAATGCCGAAGCGGTGGAAGTGAAATGGGCGGAGCTGAAGCAAGCGGAGAAAGGGGGCGCCGCGAATGCGGATTCGAAAGGCGGTTTAGGCGAAGTCCCCAAGCATCTGCCCGCATTGCTCAAAGCGGAGAAGCTGCAGAAGCGCGCCGCGGTCCACGGTTTCGATTGGCCCGACTGGAAAGGTCCCGCAGCCAAAATCCGCGAAGAACTGATCGAGCTCGAGGCCGAAGCCAATGCGCCCCAGCGCGATCCGGATCGCATTGAAGACGAGTTCGGCGATCTCTTGTTCGCGGCCGTGAACCTGGGCCGGTTTTTCAAGCTCGATCCCGAGCGGGCCTTGGCCCGAGCGAATCGGAAATTCATCTCGCGGTACGCGAAGATGGAGGCGATGGCCAAGGCGGAGGGGAAAGATTTCGGGGCTTTGTCCCTGGATGAAAAAGAGGCTTACTGGGTGCGGGCGAAAAAAGGTTAGGCGAACCTTTCTTCCAAAGGAAGCCTTATTTAAAGACCAGATTGTTGACGATGAGCCCGCCGAAGAACACGATCAGGTATCCGAACCACAGGAACATGAGCGGATAATTGAAAACCTTGTCTTCCCAGCGGTGCTGATCCGGCTTTTTAGCCCGGATTTCGGCCAGGCTCTTGCGGAGCTGGCGAACCGAAAACCATAAGCCCGACAGGCCGACGACGATGAGGAGAATCGCTTTAATCAAGAACATCGGCCTCTAAGTACTCCCGAAACGGCGGAAAGGGTATGTTATTGGCTTGCCGCTTCCGCGACAATTTACTTAAATTTCATATTCTTAGTGGTTACCCACTTCCCCCTTCTTTAATATTCCGGTTTCATCGAGGGTGGGGACCCACCCGAAAGTTGTGTCGCCTCGGGTGAGGCAACGCTCCGAAGCGGAGCGGGCGCTCCACAGAGGAGCGGGACCTTTAGTTATTTTGATTTCCAGGAGATCCGCAGTTGGATTTGACGCAGGACATCTCGCACAGGGCGGCCAAAGTCGCCGAGTCGCACGGGTTGGAGCTCGTGGACGTGGAAATTTTCCGCGCCGGCAAGCGCCGCGTTCTGCGCATCTATATCGGCAAGCGGGAGGGCGTGACGGTGGCCGATTGCGCCCATGTGAGCCGCGAATTGGGGACGCTGCTGGACGCCGACAACGTGATGCAGGACGAAGCCTACGTGCTGGAAGTTTCCTCACCCGGCCTCGACCGGCCCTTCAAGAGCTTGCAGGATTACCGCCGGAACGTGGGCCGCTTCGTGCGGGCCACCTTGCGGGAGCCCATCGCGGGCTTAGGCACAAAGAAGCTGGTGGTCGGGAAGCTGGAAGGCGTGGGCGAGGACAGCATCATCTTGGACACGGACGGGACGCCCCGTACCATTCCCATCGGACTGATCGTACAGGCTAAGGTGGATGTAAGGCTGGGCTGAGGCCGGTCGAATCTTTAGAGAACCAATTGGAGTATCAATGGCAGCGGAAATCTTCGAAAACTTGAACCTCATAGCCAAGTCCAAGAACCTGGGGCCCGAGGTCGTGGTTACGACTTTGCAACAAAGCCTTATCAACGCCGCCAAGAAGTACCTGAATTTGGCCAAGAATATCGAGGCCGAAATCGACAAGGACACCGGCGATATCCACGTCTATCTGCGCGTGAACGTGGTGGAGGATTATCCCGACGTGGATCCGGCGCTCACCCCCGAAGAGGTGGCCGCCTTCGATGAGAGGTACATGCTGGTGGCCGAGGCCCGGGAATATAACGAGGACGCTGCGGCCGGCGATTATCTGGAGATGGAGATCCCCATCGAGAATTTCGGCCGCGCCGCCATCCAGTCGGCGAAGCAAATCCTGCTTCAGAAGGTGCGCGATGCCGAGCGCGACAAGATTTTCGAAGACTATCAGCATCGCATCGGAACCCTGGTTTCGGGCACGGTGCAGCAGGTGGATCGCGGCAACATCCTGGTAAACCTGGGCAAGACCGAGGGCATCATCCCGCTCAAGGAGCAAATCCGCAAGGAGCGCTATCGCCAAGGCGATACCATCCGCGCCTACATCGCCAACGTTTCGACCAACACCAAGGGCCCGCAGATCCTGCTCTCGCGCACCCATCCCGAATTCCTGGCCGAACTGTTCAAACTCGAAGTGCCGGAAATCTACGACGGCATCGTCCAGATCAAGAACGTGGCCCGCGACCCGGGCTTCCGGGCCAAGATCGCGGTGACGACCAAGGACGATCGCATCGATCCGGTGGGCGCTTGCGTGGGCATGAAGGGCAACCGCGTGCAGGCCATCGTACGGGAGTTGTCCAACGAGCGCATCGACATCATCCATTGGGCGGACGACATGAACGCCTATATCCGCCGCGCGCTTTCTCCGGCCAACATCAAGCAGATCTCCGACATCGGGGACGGACGAGCCGTGGTGATCGTGGGCGACGAGGATTTGTCCCAGGCCATCGGCCGCGGCGGGCAGAACGTACGTTTGGCCTCCAAGCTCATCGGCAAGGAACTGGACATCTACGGGCAGACCGAGTTCGGCAATATGCCCCAAGAAGATAAGGATGTCCTCTTCAAGCCCCGCGAAGGCGTGAAGATCCCGGGCGCTGGCGAACCGGCGGCGCCGGCAACGGCGGCCGTGTCAAACAAATTCTCGGAACTGGAATCGTTGTTCAGCAAGAAGAAGCCGGAAGGGGAATCCGAGACGCTGTGATCCGGGTGGAGTGACCCGATCGAAGCGCGGATGCAGATTTACGAATACGCCGGGCGGAAGCCCAGAGTGGAAAAGAAGACAGTATGACCGATGCCACCAAGAAAAGAGTCTCTTCGCTCGCGAAGTCCTATGAGATCTCCAGCGACCTGCTGGTGAAACTGCTCAAGGACGTGGGCGTGGACGTGAAATCCTCCGCTGCGATGATCGATCAGCCCAGCTTCCTCAAGGTAAAGCCGCTGATCCTGGCCGAGAAGGATCGCCTGGAGAAGGACGCGCTGGTCAAGGCCGGGAAGAAAATCCCGATGAAGGCCGTGCTCAAGAAGACGCCTCCGGCGCCGCCGCCCCCTCCGCCGACCCCCAGGGTCGTGGTCGCTCCCGTGGCTCCGGCCGTCGCTATGCCGACCGCTCCCGCTATGGAGGCCAAGGCGGCCGCGCCCGAAGCGCCCGTGCGCGGCGTCGAGATGCCGCGCAGCGAGGCGCCGCGCGTCGAAACGCATGCCGCCGAACGGCCCATGCCCAAGATCGAACCCGAGATCCGCCTACATGAAGCGCCGCGCATCCCGGAGTCTCGCCCGATCCCCATCGAGACTCCCGCCGCCATCCCGGCCGAGAGCACGCGCCCCCTGGCGGCTGAGCCGGCTCCTGCCGCCGTGGCGCAAACCGCGGCTCCCGTCTCTCGCATCGAAGCCCCGGCCGCGCCCCAAAGCGTAGCCGCTACTCCGGCTGCGCCCGCCGCTTCGGCGTCCGCTGTCCCTCCCACCGTCCCGGCTCCCGCTGCCCAGGCCGCTGCCGCGCCTTCGGCGCCCGCCGCCTCGGCGCCCGTCGCCCAGCCCGGCTTCTCCAGGCCGGTCAATTCACCCGCCGACGCCGAAGCCAAGGCCCGCAGCATCCATAATGAGCTCAAGGTTTCGGTCGAGAAACCGGACGCCAATCTCATGGCCCGCATCGCCAAGGCCAAGGCCGAAAGCCAAGCGCGCCAACGCGCCCGTGACGAGCGTCATCAGGGCTATTCCGGCAACCTCAATCGCCAGGCGGGAGGTTATCCCACCGGCGGAGGCGGATACCAAGGCGGATACAACCGTGGGCCCGGAGGCCCGGGTGGGCCCGGCGGTCCGGGTGGCCCCGGCGGATACAATCGTGGTCCTGGCGGCCCGGGTGGGCCCGGCGGTGGCGGAGGCTACCAAGGCGGATACAATCGCGGTCCCGGTGGGCCTGGCGGGCCCGGCGGCCCTGGCGGTTACAATCGCGGACCCGGTGGCCCCGGCGGTCCCGGCGGCGGCGGATATCAAGGCGGATACAATCGTGGACCCGGCGGGCCCGGTGGCGGCGGAGGCTATCAAGGCGGATACAACCGCGGCCCTGGCGGGCCCGGTGGTCCGGGCGGCCCTGGCGGCCCTGGCGGCTTCAATCGCGGTCCCGGTGGTCCCGGCGGCCCTCGTCCGGGCGGTTTCGACCAGCCGCGCGACGTCTTCGCCCAGCGGGCCCAGGACGCCGGCATCATCGCTTTGTCCGGCCTGGTCGGCAAGGACGGTCGTCGCGGCCTCGATCGCGACAAGGATAAGGAAAAGGACAAGCACGGGGATCGCCCGGGTCCGGCCTTCGCGCCTCAGAGCCGCTCGCGCGGCGGGCATAAGCGCAAGACCAAGGAGCAGATCGAAGCCGAGTTGCTGGAAGCGCGCAATAACGTCACCAAGGTGATGGCGTCGCTCTCCAAGACGGGCAAGCCCAAGTCCAAGAAGGGCCGCGAGGACGAGCAAGAGTCCGGCGTCGAGAAGCGCATCCTCAACGTGGGCGAGTTCGTCACCATCGGCGAGTTGGCCGGGTTGATGAATCTGATGCCCGCGCAGGTGATCGCCAAGTGCATGGAAATGGGCATGATGGTGACCATCAACCAGCGCCTGGATCACGAGACCATCGCCCTCATCGCCGACGAATTCGGCTACGAGGCGCACTTGATGGACGAGTACGCGACAGATTCCCTATTGGAAGATCAAGTCGCGGATACTGCGGAGAATCTGATCACGCGCGCGCCCATCATAACGGTGATGGGCCACGTCGATCACGGTAAGACCTCCATCCTGGATTGGATCCGCAAAGAGAACGTGATTGCGGGCGAAGCCGGCGGCATCACCCAGCATATCGGCGCCTATCAGGTTTTAACCAACCACGGCCCGGTGTGCTTCCTGGATACTCCTGGCCATGAGGCCTTCTCGGCCATGCGCGCCCGCGGCGCCGACATCACCGACGTGGTGCTGTTGGTGGTCGCCGCCGACAGCATGGTCATGCCCCAGACCAAGGAAGCCATCAGCCTGGCCAAGAACGCCAATTGCCAGATCGTGGTGGCCATCAACAAGATCGACCTGCCCACCGCCAACTCGGCCAAGATCAAGGCCCAGCTGGCGGAAGCGGGCGTGGCAGTGGAGGAATACGGCGGAGGCTATGCCTGCGTCGAGGTTTCCGCTCGCAACGGCACCGGCATGGACAAGTTGCTGGAGACCCTGGCCCTCGAAGCCGAGGTGCTCGAGCTCAAGGCCAACCCGAACCGGCCCGCCGTCGGCGTGGTCATCGAATCCCGCCTGGACAAGGGCAAGGGCGCCGTCGCCACCATCCTGGTGGAGAACGGAACCTTGAACGTCGGCGACGTGTTCGTGACCGGCACCTTCGCGGGCAAGGTCCGCGCCTTGCTCGACGAACGCGGCAAGCCGAAGGATTCCGCGGGACCCTCCACTCCGGTGCAGGTGCTCGGCCTTTCGGGCGCTCCCCAGGCCGGCGACTCCTTCGTCGTGGTCGGGGACGAGCGCGAAGCGCGCGAGATCGCCACCCGCCGCCGCGTGGCGGCCAAGGAACGCGAGATGCGCCAGAAGCGCCACATCACCTTGGATCAGTTGTACGACCAAATCAAGTCGGGCGAGTTCCACGAACTCAAGGTCATCATCAAGGCGGATATGGACGGCTCCATGGAGGCCATCGCCTCCGCCCTGGAGAAGCTATCCACGAAGGAAGTGCGCGTGAACGTGATCAGCAAGGGCGTCGGCGCCGTCAAGGATGCCGATATCCAGCTGGCCGCGGCCTCCGAGGCGCTCATCATCGCCTTCCACGTGCTGCCCTCCGAAGCGGTGCGCAATCTCGCCGAACAAGAAGGCGTCACGATCAACAACTACCGCATCATCTACGAGGTGGTGGACGAGATCAAGCTGGCCATGGAAGGCATGCTGACGCCGGAAGTGAAGGAAGAGGTCGCGGGCGAAGCGGAGATCCTCAAGATCTTCCGCATCCCCAAGGTCGGTACCATCGCCGGTTGCAAGGTCCAGAGCGGCAGCGTCGAGCGCGAGCTCAAGGCCCGCGTGTACCGCAACGGCATCGAGGTCGGCGAAGCGAAGGTCACCTCGCTCAAACGCGAGAAGGACGACGCGCGCTCGGTCAAGGCCGGCTTCGAATGCGGCATCGGCCTGGAAGGCGTGAAGGATCTGCAGGAAGGCGATATCGTCGCGTTCTTCAAGAAGGTGGAGATCGCCCGCAAGCTCACGCCGGCCACAGCCTGATAAACGCACCGGATTTCCGGTTCCGGGCGGATTTTCATCCCCCCGGAAACCGGGCCCCGGCGGCTAAACCAACCCGACCCACGAGAACCGCCCATGTCCCGTCGCACTGACCGTATCTCCCATCTGATCCAGCGCGAGATCGGCGAGGTCATCCTCAAGGAACTGACCGATGTCCGCATCGGCTTCGTGACGGTATCCCGCGTCGAAGTGACCACCGACCTGGCCTGGGCCAAGGTCCACGTTTCCATCATGGGGACCGATAAGCAAAAACGCGATTCCATGGCGGGCCTGGGCCATAGCGCCTCCTACCTGCGCACCCATCTCTCCAAGGTGCTCAAGATGCGTACCGTGCCGCGCCTCCAATTCATAGAGGACAAGAACCTGGATCACGGGTTCCGCATCAACGAGATCCTCAACCAGATCAAGAAGAATCCCGCCCCTCCGGCCGAAGACGATGCCTGAATCGCTTTCCGCGGGCGGACGCTATTCGGGTCCGGGCGGATTCCTATTGCTCGACAAGCCCGTCGGGGTTTCCTCCTTCCAGGCCCTGCGCCCCGTCAAACGGGCCTTCCCCAAGGCCAAAGTCGGCCATGCCGGCACCCTCGATCCCGCCGCCTCCGGCCTTTTGATCTCCGGGGTGGCGTCGGGGACGCGCCTTTTGGAATACCTGGAAGGCATGCCTAAAACCTACGCCTTCACCGCCTTGTTCGGCTTCGTCTCGGACACCTGCGATCTCGAGGGGCGCGTGGAGGCCTATGCCGGCGCGCGTCCCGCCGCTTCGCTTTGCGCGGAGGAAGTCGAGGGCGCCCTAGCCGCCTTCCGCGGGCGCATCCGGCAGGTCCCGCCCGCCTATTCGGCGATCAAGGTGGGCGGCGAGCGGGCTTACGCCTTGGCGCGCGCCGGCGAGGTGGTCGAGTTGGAAGCGCGCGACGTGGAGGTATTCGAACTGGAGCTGAAGTCCTTCCGTCCCGGCAGCGCCGAATCCCTGGAGACGGCCCCGCAAGCGGAACTGGTCATGACCTGCTCCAAGGGAACCTATGTCCGCTCCATCGTACAGGACCTGGGCCGGGCCCTTAATATCGGGGCGGTAACCGGGACGTTACGGCGCCTGGCCATTGGCCCGTTCCGGGTGGAAAACGCTTCGGCCCCGGAATCCCTGAGTCCCGCATCCGCCCTGCTACCGTTGGAAACCGCCGTGGCGGCCCTGCCCCGGGTGCTGATCCCCGATGCGGATGTGGCCCGCTTTCTCAATGGTCAGTCGGTACGCGTTGCGCTCCCCGCCGCCGATCCGAGCCGGCCGGCCACCGGCGCGGACTTGAGCCCGCCCATTGCAACCTCCTTCCCAGCCAGCGCCGAACCGGCCGACCGCGAAGTCCGCGCCCATGCCTCCGACGGTCGGCTCCTGGCCATTGCCGCCCTCGGTTCCGACGGCCTCTGCGGCCCTCGTAAAGTGCTCGCCAAAGGAGCGACATGAATCCGGTCGCATGGCGCGGCGTGCATCGCGAGGGACCGAGCGTGGTCGCGCTCGGGAACTTCGACGGGGTCCATCTGGGCCATCGCCGCTTGCTCGAATCCCTGGTGGCCGAGGGTGCGGCTTCGGGGCTTAAACCCGTGCTGGTTACTTTCGAGCCCCATCCCCGCTTTTACTTCAAACCGCAAGAGGCCCCGGCCCTCCTCACCACGCCCAGGGAAAAGATGGCCTTGCTTTCGCAATGGCCCATCGAAATCCTGCCCCTGGCCTTCGACGCCGATCTGGCCGGCCTGGAAGCGGCCGATTTCATTGATCTTTTCCTCAAGGAACGCCTGCAGGGCAAACGCTTCCTGCTCGGGCACGATCACCGCTTCGGCAAAGGGGCCAAGGGGGACGCGTCCCTGGTGCAGCGCCACGTTTCCGATCCCGCGCGCGACGTGCTCATCCTCGAGCCTTTCCGTTTGGATGGCGAAACCGTCAGCAGCTCGGCCATCCGCGCCCATCTCGAAGCGGGACGCATCGAGCAGGCCAACCGCTTGCTGGGACGATGCTTCAGCTATTCGGGAAAGGTCGTGAAGGGGGAGGAGCGGGGCCGGCTGCTGGGATTTCCCACCGCCAACCTCGACATCGGCTATCCCTGGAAGGTAATGGTCGCTTTCGGCGTTTACGGGGGACGGGCGTTCGCGGAGGGCAAGGAATACCCGGCCATCGCCAATATCGGACGGCACCCCACCTTCGGCGGCGATGTGGTGAATATCGAAGTGCATGTCCTCGACTTCACTGGTAACCTTTACGGGGCGGACTTCCGCTTCGACCTGGAGTTCGCGGTCCGGCCCGAAAAACGCTTCCCTTCCGTCGAGGCGCTGAAGGCCCAAATCGGGGAGGATATCGCTTCCGTGCGCGCCCGGATGGCGGCGAATCCACAAAATCGGCCCTAAATTATGAAGATTCGCAGGGGGTCTGGCCCTTTTGGCACCCTACAGGGACATTCGCTTTCCCCGCATTGACCTATATTTTGGATGCGCACCAGGAAAACCCCAGAGGGGCCGTCGCCAAAATCCGGCAATGGCGGTTGGGATCCCAGGCGCGGGAAAGGAAATCATGAACAACAGCTTATTGGATGACGAGAAAAGCTTCATCGTCCCGCTGATAGTGATAGGCATCGTGGTGGTGGTGGTCCTGCTGATCGCGGGTCTCTTCATCCCCTCATCGATCTCGACTTGGTAATTATCCTGCCAAAACAGACCGGCTAAGCGAGCCCCGCCTCCCGGCGGGGCATCGGTTTTCCGACCCCGAGCATCCGGCCCGCTTCCCCGATTCCAAGCCCCCCGACCGTTCCGGAACCGGCCCATAAATTGACCGTTATACCGTGTAAAGCTATTATTCTACCCCACTTAAACGGAACCAGACAGAGAAAGACGTAAGCGTATGGCAACCATGACCAAGGAAATCGCGGCCAAAACCATCAGCGACTTCGGCAAGAACGCCAAGGACTCGGGGAACCCCAAGGTCCAGGTGGCATTGCTGACCCATCGCATCGCCGAGATTACCGAGCATTTGAAAATCCATAAGAAGGACAAGCATTCCCGCCGTGGCCTCACCACCATGGTCGCCTACCGCCGCCGCCTGCTCAATTACATGATGAAGACGGATCTCAATGGCTATCGCGGGCTGATCAAGCAACTCGACTTGCGCCGCTAAGTCGCCTTCCTCCCCTCCGTTCCTTCCTCAAGTCAACCCGCGCGGCGAGGGCCGCGCTCAACCGGAGCAGAACATACATGGCAAAGCAATCCGTCAACATTACCCTACCCGACGGCAAAATCATCACGCTCGAATCCGGACGCATGGCCAAGCAGGCCGGCGGCGCCGTCATCGCCCGCTTGGGCGACACCATGGTGCTGTGCACCGTTTGCGGAGGCCCGGAAGCCTTGGGCGACTTCTTCCCCCTGACCGTCGAATACCGCGAGAAGTACTACGCCGCCGGCAAGATCCCGGGCGGATACATCAAGCGCGAAGCCAAGCCCAGCGACAAGGAAGTCCTCACCTGCCGCATCATCGATCGGCCGTTGCGCCCCATGTTCCCGGAAGGCTATAAGAAGGAAGTCCAGATCGTCTGCACCGTCCTCTCCGCGGACGACAAGTACGATGCCGACACCCTCTCCGTGATAGGCGCCTCCGCCGCCATTGGCCTCTCGACCCTGCCCTTCGAGGACCAGGTCGCCGCCGTCAAGGTCATCGGTAAGGACGGCAAGTTCACCATCGACCCCACCTACGAAGAAATCGAATCGGCCGACGTCGAGCTCATCGTCGCCGGCACCGCCACCTCCATCTGCATGGTGGAAGGTTCGGGCTGGGAAATCGGCGAAGACGTGATGGTCAACGCCATCCTCGCCGGCCACGAAGCCATCAAGACCATCGTCAAGGGCCAGCAGGAACTGATATCCCGCTTCGAAGTGACCAAGGACGTGTTCACGCCCAAGGCCATCGACAAGGATCTCTTCGCCAAGGTCGAAGCCATCGCGAAGCCCCTTTTGGTCAAGGCCTTCCACACCCCCATGCTCAAGAAGGCGCATTACGCCACCATGAGCCAGATCAAGAAGGACGTGGTCGCCGCCTTGGGCGAATCCCTGGCCGATCGCGCCGGCGAGATCAAGGAATACGTCGAAACCGTGCAATGGACGGAAATGCGCGAGATGGTGCTGGCCGAGAAAGTCCGCATCGACGGCCGCGGCCCCGCCGACATCCGTAATATCGACATCGAAACCTCCGTTCTGCCCCGCACCCACGGTTCGGGCCTGTTCCAGCGCGGCGAGACCCAGGCCCTGGTGGTCTGCACCCTCGGCACCAAGAACGACGAGCAGCGCGTGGATTCGCTGCAAGGCGAAACCTTCAAGAACTACATGCTGCATTACAACTTCCCCGGCTACTCGGTGGGCGAAGCCAAGCGCATGAATTCGGTGGGCCGCCGCGAAGTGGGCCACGGCTTCCTGGCCGAGCGCGCGCTCGCCCCCGTACTGCCGACCTCCGAATCCTTCCCCTACACCATCCGCCTCGTTTCCGACATCATGGAATCCCACGGTTCCTCATCGATGGCTTCGGTTTGCGGCGGTACCCTCGCCCTCATGGACGCGGGCGTGAAGATCAAGAGCCCGGTGGCCGGCATCGCCATGGGCCTGGTCTCGGACGGCAGCCGTTTCGAAACCCTCTCGGACATCAACGGCACCGAAGACCACCTGGGCGATATGGACTTCAAGGTGTGCGGCACCGAGAAGGGCATCACCAGCTTCCAGATGGACATCAAGTTGCGCGGCCTCACCCCCGCCATCATGCAGCAAGCCTTGTCGCAAGCCAAGGCCGGCCGCCTTCACATCCTCGGCAAGATGAAAGAGGCCTTGCCGGCCGCGCGCGAGCTTTCCAAGTTCGCCCCCGCCATCCTGCAGAAGAAGATCCCCGCCGACAAGATCAAGGACCTCATCGGCCCCGGCGGCAAGGTCATCCGCGGCATCCAGGAAAGCGCCGGAGCCACCCTCAACGTGGACGATCAGGGCAACCTCACCATCTCGGCCGCGCATCGCGGCAACGCCATCATGGCGCTGAAGATGGTGAACGAACTGTTCGCCGAAGCCGAAGTGGGCAAGGTCTACCGCGGCAAGGTGAAGGGCATCGCCACCTTCGGGGCCTTCGTGGAAATCCTGCCGGGCAAGGAAGGCCTGGTGCATATCTCCGAACTCGCCCCCACCAAGGTCGATCGCGTCGAGGACGTGCTCTCCATGGGCGACGAAGTCGAAGTGAAGTGCATCGGCGTTGATCCGCAGGGCAAGATCAAGCTGAGCCGCAAGCAATTGCTGATGCAGGCCTGAGACCCGCTCTTTTGGCCAAGCGCAATCCGCTCGAAATGAACGTGCGCACCACCCGCCTGGAAAACGGCGTGGTGGTGGCCACCGAATCCCTTCCCAACATCCGCTCGGCCTCGCTGGGCGTTTACCTCGACATCGGTTCCCGGGACGAGTCGCCGGCCACCAGCGGGCTGGCGCATTTCTTCGAGCACATGGTCTTCAAAGGCACGCCCAAGCACGATGCCTTGCAGATCGTGAAGATCTTCGAAGCCACCGGCGGGCAGATCAACGCGTATACCTCCAAGGAACAGACCTGCTTCTACGCCAAGGTGGTGGACACCGAAGTACGGCCGGGACTGGAAATGCTCCTGGAGATGGTCCTCGAATCCCACTTCGATCCTACCGAACTGGAAAAGGAAAAAGACGTCATCATCGAGGAGATCAAGGGCGGCAACGACAATCCCGAGGATTACGTCTACGACCTGTTTTCCCAGGCCTTCTTCGCCGAACATTCCTTGGGCTACCCCATCGCGGGCTCCGCCAAGACGGTGAAGGGATTGGGCCGGGAGATGCTTTTCGAGCACCAGCGTAAGGCCGCCGAAGCCGTCCCCGTGTACGTGGTCGCCGTCGGCCGCGTGGATCATGCGGAGATCGTGGACATCACGCGCAAGGCTTTCGGCCTGGGCCCCAAAGGCAAATCCCTGGCTTCCCGTTCCGCGGGATCCCGCGCCGCCACCCGCCGCGCTCCCGTTTCCCTGGCCGAACGCGCCGCCGCCGCGCGTCCGGGCCATGTCCACAAGCCCCGCCATCTGATCGAAAAGCGGCCGGTCCATCAAGTGACCGCGCTCTTAGGCGGATCCAGCTATGCCTGGGATCATCCCAACCGCTATGCCCTGCTGCTGGTCAACACGGTCCTTGGCGATGGCATGAGCTCCAAGCTTTTCCAAAGCGTGCGCGAGGCCCTGGGGCTGGTCTACACCATCTACTCCAGCCCGGAATTCCTCATCAACGCAGGCGTGTTCGCCATCGGCTTCGCGACCGAGCCCAAGGACATGGGCAAGGCGACCAAGGAGATCAACAAGCAGTTGCAGGCCTTGCGGAAGACCGGCCTCTCCAAGTCCGAAATGGATTTCGCCAAGGCGAATCTGCGCGGCAGCATCCTGTTGGGCCTGGAATCGAGCAATACCCGCATGGCCAGCCTGTCGCGGCGGCTGCTCTACGGCAAAGCGGGCGAAAGCATCGATACCATTCTGAAGCGCTTGGACGCCGTGAAGCCCGCCGACGTGCGGCTATGCATCCGCGACGTGTTCCGCGCCAAGCATTGGGCCTCGGCGTGCATCGTGCCGAAGCGGGCCCATGTGTCCATGGGACGATTGCTGGACTTCTAGATTCGGGACCGGCCCACGGCCGTCCCTTTTGGTTTCATTCCCATTCCACCGCTCCCCGCACGCTTTCCATCAGTCGCGCCTGCGCGATAGCATCCTCCCAGGTGAGAGTCGGGCTTTGTCCCTTGACCGCATACTCCTCGACTTCGCGGGCCTCCCGGGCGAAGGCGGCCAGGCCATCGCCCGCCCGGTAGACGCTTTCCCCGTCGGGGTTGAAAACGCGGATCTCGGCCGCGGACGCGGGGGGATGCCAGGGTTGGGGGATCTCGATGCGCCCGCTTGCGCCGTGGATGACGGCAATGGCGGGTCGGGTTTCGCGCAGGGCGCAATAGATTTCCGCCCGCACGCCGCCCGGGAATTCCAGGGTCAACTCGGTTCTTTCATCCACGCCTTCGGGACCGCGAAGGGCGCGGGCGCGCACAACGCGGGCTTGGCTGCCCTCCATCTCCTCGCCCGGTTTTCCGCCGGCAAAGCAGCGGGCGAAATGGACGCCGTAGCACCCCACGTCGGCGAAGGCGCCGCCCCAAGCCTCCGGGCTCAAGCGGATGTTTCCCGGCTTCTGCCCCATATCGTAGCAGAAAGTCGCGGAGAGCGACCGCACCGGACCGATGGCATCCTCTTCGATCAGGGCGTGGGTCAGCCCCCACTGCGGATGCAAGGCATACATGAAGCCTTCCATGAAGAAAACCCGGGCCTTGCGCGCTGCGTCAGACAGGGTCACGACTTCGGACTCGAGCAGGGACGCCGGCTTCTCGCAAAGCACGTGCTTCCCGGATCGCGCCGCCCGGATGCCCCACTCCGCGTGCATATGATTGGGAAGCGCGACGTAGATCGCGTCCACGCCGGGATCGGCCAGCAGATCCGCGTACCCGCCGTAGGCGCGCGGAATGCCGAATCGCCCCGCGAATGTCGAGGCCCGTCCGGAATCCCGGCTGGCGACGGCGGCGACGGGTATTTGGTGAGCGATCAAATCGGCCGCGAATTTGCCGGCGATGTTGCCGCACCCGAGGATTCCCCAATGCAAGCCCAGCCGGTCTATCAATTCCGCCCCCGCCCTTGCGACCAGGCGAAAAAAAACCGGAACCCCGGGCAAATACGACAGCAGAGAAAGGGGGGCATGCGGTACATGGGTTGCGCCATTAAATTAGCTGAATAAACTTAATTTACCGGTTGGGGCTTCCGGCTCGGAAATCGGACCGGGCGCCTCTTCGGAACCGGGCGGTGACCCCGGATAAGGAATGCATGGGCGAACGTTTCCCGCTTCCCCTCGTTGGCTTTTGCGAAGACGTGGTAGTCGGCCCAGTCGCATCCAAGCCGATCGAAGACGACACTTGCCCCCTTTTCCCGGCTAACCGACACCTCTTTCACCCGTAACGAATGGATCCCCGTGGTGCTGAGGAAGCGCCAATGGACGAACTACCATCGGAAAAATTACCCCAAGTTGGCGGAAGGGACCTACACCCTATCCAAGGTCATCGATTCGATACCTAAGACTTTCCGAATTACCCTGACGGGGGATCTATATCAGTATAGCGTCCTGGACCGCATCGAAACGTATCAGTCCGAGTCCCGTTTTTCCCAAGTGGGGTCCTTTTTGGCCTTGGTGGAGAGTCGGGAGAGAGATCGTGACTCGACCGGGATCGCTTGGGCAAACTGGTCCGCTGTGAACGGCTTGTCCCTTCAACGCTTGCGCTCGGTTACCGACACTGCCTTGGATCTTTGGAATCCCGGATACGGATTTCTGCCGCCGCAATGGGACCATTACGTCAAGGACAGGCAATAACCTCCGCCTAATCCCGATTGCTCCCCTTTGTGGGCAATGGTATCCTTCGGTCATGCCTTTCCGGCTTCGGTTCCGCCTTCGCCCCTTATTCGTCCTCGCCTTCTTGGTCTCCGCATGCGCGGCACCGCGACCCTTGAGCCCGGTTTCGGCCGGAGCCCTAGCGGCCCGTCTTGCCAACGATCGCTGTCAAAAGGTCTACGGAGCGCGCCCCTTCGCGCCCGAGGACTTCGAGGCGGTGTTGGAGCGCGGTCGCTGGCATTGGGGCTCCGCCGATGCGGAAAGGATCGAAGGGTACGATGTGGATGTCTCGTTCAGTGCTCAGGGCGGCAGTCCGCGCGTGGAAGTTTCGCTCCCACCAGAGTAAACGGCGCTCGCCAAGCGAGCGGGCAGACCACGGAAACTGGCGTCACTCCGTTCCAATAATTCTCCGTCATCGTCCGCGCAAGCGGAAAATGAAGTTTCCCTCGTATCGGCATCCCCGGATTCGATGTTATATTTTGGGGCCCGGACCGGGAAGTCCGGGATCCACTTCCTTGTGAAAATTCACGTTCAGCAGAGGTCCCCATGAAGCATCTGTCTCTCGTCATGGCCTTGGCTACGTCCGCATTCGCAACCGCCATCGATCGCGACGGCGTCGCCGGCATCGATAAGACTTTTTCGGCCCAGACCCTGGGCCATGGGAAGCTCGCAATCGGCTTACACAGCAGCGTGGTCGATGACGAGGCGGTGCTACAGAACACCCAGATCAACGTCAACGGTAACCCGTCCACCATCAACGATTACCTGACCCTGAGTTCGAGCATTTTCCTCGGCCTCGGTTTGGGACCCTACACCGATATCGGCTTGGCCCTGCCGCTCTATTACGAGAAGCTCAACAGCGACAACCAAGCCGTGGACCTCGAGCAGCAGTACCCGGGTGATTTGCGCTACCGTCTCAAGGTCCGGTTTCCGTTCAAGGACGTGCAGGTAGTGGACGTGGCCCTTATGTTGGGAGGATCGGTTCCGACCCAGGCGGACATGCGCGGCGTGATCCCGAGGGAACTGGAATACATGACCGACGATCCGTCGAAATTCACCGAGGGTAATTCGCCTTTCGGAGCCGGTAGGCCAACCTTCGAGGCCGGGTTGGGTCTCACGATGGACCTGGGGCAGGTGTCGCAGAAGTTCCAATTCCTGTGGCACTTCAATTTAGGGGTGCGCAAAATCAACATCTCCAGCGAGCCCCCATTCCAGGACATCCTCTTCTGGTCCACGGCTGTGGAGTACGAGCCCGGCACCTTCGTCCGCTTTTTCGCGCAGTTCTATCATGAATCCCGCTTCGACCATCTCGGCGACAACGAGTTCAGCACCGAGCCTACCACGGCGACCTTCGGCGCCGTGGCGCAGACCCCCGTGGGCCTTGACTTCTACGCGGGCCTGGTGTTGGGCCTTAACGACGGATACATCCCCGTCAAATACAACTTCGAAGACAACGTCTCCCGGGTCCATGATTTCGCCATCAAGGGCAGCCCCGATCTCTCGATGATTTTCCAGATCAACTGGAACGGCTTCATCCTGACGCAGGATCGAGACCATGACGGTATTCCCGACAAGCTGGACAAATGCCCGGACGAACCCGAGGACAAGGACGGCTTCCAGGACGAAGACGGGTGCCCGGATCCCGACAACGACAAGGACGGCATCCCCGACATCAAGGACAAGTGCCCCAACGATCCCGAAGACAAGGACGGCTTCCAAGACGAAGATGGCTGCCCGGATCCGGACAATGACCGGGACGGAATCCCCGACATCAAGGACAAGTGCCCCAACGATCCCCAGGGCGCCGACGGCAAAGACGGCTGCCCCAACCTCGATAAGGATGGCGACGGTATTCCGGACGCGATCGATAAGTGCCCGACCGAACCCGAAGATCGGGATGGCTTCGAGGATGAGGATGGATGCCCCGATCCGGATAACGATAAGGACGGGATCTGCGATCCTTGGGTAGCCGAAAAGGGACTGTCGGCGAAGTACGCCAACGTATGCCATGGTTCGGATAAGTGCCCGGGCGCTCCCGAGACCATGAACGGCTTCGAGGACGAGGATGGATGCCCCGACAAGCTCGAGGTCAAGACGGTCGTCAAGACCATGGTCCTGAAGGGAGTGAACTTCAAGACCGGGTCCGCCGAGCTCACCACGGAATCCTACCGTGTGCTGGACGAAGTGGTGAACCAGATTCAGACCAACAAAGACATCCAGTTCGAAGTGGCGGGCCATACCGATAGCCGCGGCAATGCCACCAAGAACCAGATGCTGTCGCAGGCGCGCGCCCAGACGGTGGCCAACTACTTCATCAACAAGGGCGTGGAAACCGCGCGGTTGAAGGTCATCGGCTACGGTTCCTCGCGGCCGCTGGCGCCTAACACCAGCGCGGAAGGCCGCGCTCTCAACCGGCGCGTGGAGCTGAACCGGTTGAACTGACCGCCCGTGCCGACGACCCGTGCGCATGCCGAGGCGTGCGCACGGGAAGCGGCGGGCTCGCCGTTGGCTTCGCTAAAAACCCGACAAAATGGGCTCATAGCGAACACTGCCATTCGGGAAAATTTCCCCTACGGCGCCACCGCCGTCATCGCCGCCACCCGATTTCCGACGCGCAACTCCGCCCAAAGGAAACCACCCTGCACGCGCCTCAGGCTCACCCCCGTCGCCTGCCGCTCGACGGACGCGCGCAGGACTTCGCGGCCGGCCGCATCGCGTAGGATCACGCTGCGGTCCCCTTCCCAGGACTCCGTTCCCGACCAATCCAGCCGCAAGCTTCCCGATTCGGCCCAAGCCCGCATGGAAGGGCCCCGCGCGGCACGGGCCCTTGGGCGGACGGCGATCCCGCAACTCTGGCTGCTCTTCCAAGCGGGCTCCTTGGCATTGGCCCAGGCCGTCAGGGACGCATCCAAATCGCACAACCGGTTCGAGTCGAGAAGCACCTTGGTGGAAGCACTCAACTGGGTAATGGTTTCCGGCAAGGACTCGATAACGTTGTCCGAGACGTCCAGCGTATCGAGGGTTTGCATCGCCGCCAAGGTGAATGGCAGCGCGCGCAAAACGTTTCCGGAAACATCCAGGTATTTCAGGAAAGGGAGATTGGCGACGGCTTCGGGCAGGGTGTCCAAGAGATTGCCCGTCAACAATAGGGTTTCCAGCTGCGGTAAAGCGAAGAGGGAGTCCGGCAGCGAAGCCAGGCCGTTGCCGCGCAAACCCAGGAATAAAAGGGATTGCAGCCGGCTCACGCGCGCATCCAACGAAGGGATATGGTTCCCTCCCAGATCCAATTCCACCAGGCTAGCCAGGTCCCATATCTCCGCAGGCAACGAGTCGAGCAGATTATCCGAAAGCACCAGGTACTTCAAGGCATCCATGGATCCGATCTGCGACGGCAGGGCGCTGAGATTGCGCCCGCTAAGGCGCAGTGCGGTTACGCGCTCCGCCGCGGGATCGATTTGCGCGACTTGCGAGACCGGAATAGTGGTAAGGCCGTTCTGATCAAGCAAGATGCGGACAGCCAAGGTGTCCTGTTTGAGATCTTGGGCGCGGGCAGAGGGCGCGAAAAAAGGGAGAACGGAAAAGGAAAATAGGACTATTCGGAAGCGGGTTGGGTTTTTCATGGTCTTCCATTATAGCGGAAAGTTGCGAGTCGAGATATGAACCGTTTGGTACGCCACTGTTCGGGGAAGTCCGGTCGGGCTGGTACATCCAGGCTCCACGCTGGAACTGCCACAGCGTATTTCGCCGAAATGGCGATTACTCCAACGTTGAGCGGATTGGCATCTCGCTTGCTCAAAGGGGACTTGCCCCTCGGAACGGGCGTTGCACCAAAAACAGGAGTTCCCACATGACCATTAAGAAAATCATCCTAGGCGCGATCGCCGTCGGCTGCCTCTCCATCGGGGCTTCCTTCGCCGCCGGCACGACGCCCCCTACCACCACCGGTCCCACGGCTCCCACCGATGCGCAGAAAGCCAAGCTGGAAGAGCTGAAGGCTAAGCTGGAAGCCCAGCGGGCCGCGATGAAGGCTAAGCATGACAGCCTCTTCGCCGCCAATAAGGACGAGATCGAAAAGCGCATGGCCGATCACAAGGCCGAGATGGACAAGGCCAAGGCCGCGATGGATTCCGTCCGCGCGCAGGTCAAGGCCCTGATCGACTCGTACAAGGACAAGATCAAGGCCGCTTCCGACTCGGACAAGGCTGCCCTCGCCAAGGAGCTGGCCGCCAAGCTCAAGGCCCTGACCGCCGACATCCAGAAGGATATGAAGGCCAAGTTCGAAGCCGCGCGCACGGGCCATGATTCCAGTATGGCCGCCAATAAGGCGGACATCGAGAAGAAGCTGCAAGACGCCAAGGCCGCGTTCGACGCCCACATGAAAGATATCGAGGCCCAGCGCGCCGATTGGCAGAAGACCCATCCGGCCGACACCTCGCACGTCGGCGCCCCCACGGCCGACCAGATTGCCGCCGCGAAAGCCAAGTTCGAGGAATGGCTGAAGTCCCACCCGATGCCCGCTCCCGACTCGAGCAAGGTCCACTAATAGAATCCCGCTTGCGTCCCGGGGGATATCTCCCGGGACGACCCGACCCCTCGGGGGTCGCGGCCCCTACCGGGGGAGGCGAGGTTTCGCTATCTTGGAAGCCCGGGTTTGGCCCGGGTTCCGGAAACCCGGGTACTTGCCCGGGTTTTTCTTTTCCCGGAAATCCGAATGACCCATGCCCGCGCCGCGCTTGCGGCCATCGCGATCCTAATCTTCGCCCATTCGGCCCATGCCAAGCGGTTGCCGTCCCCGAAACCGGTCTTGCAACCGGGCGCCGATTGCAAGACCCTTTCCGATTCCCTGGTCAAGCTCTACAATGCGGGCGATCCCACCTATTTGACCTGGGATTTCGCGGAAGCGGGATGCGATTCCTCGCAATTGTACACGGCGTATTATTATCAGGGCATCGGATTCCTTTTCATCTCGGCTTGGAAGGAGGCCTTGTATTTCCTGAATGAGGCGCGGGCCATCGGCGGACCGAAGGACGAGGAGATCCTCTATCATTTGTGGACCGTATATCGCAAGCTGGAACGCTATTCCGAGATGGAGGGCCTGACCTTGGAGCTGCACAGGCGGTATCCGAATTCGCTCTTCCTTTTCGAGATCCTCGACCAGTGGAAGTCGGTCAAATCGCCCTCGCATGTCGCCTGGAATTATTCCACCCGCGCCGGGATTTCCAGCACCCCTTACCTCGACGACCAGCTAAGCAACCGCATCCAGGGCGAGGTCCGCCAGCAGTCGGGCCTGCACCGGTTCCGGGAGCATGGCTCGGTATCGCTCGCATCCAAGTGGAACGATCATCTGTTGCACGGTTTCCAGGCCAACTTGGGCGGCGAATACGCTTACAAAGGTTTCACATCGGAAGCCGATTGGGGCGCCGGTTACGAGACCCCCACCAACCTCATCCTCGGGGACGGAGGACAATCTATCTTGGTCGATTCCAACTGGAACTTCGCCCAAGGGCATTTGGCCGCGGGATATTCCTTCACCTCCCGGTCCGGATGGAACGTGGGAGCGAACGCCAGCGTTTTCCAGCTCAACAAGGATTGGCGCGTGGCGGGCATCAGCCATACCCAATCCTACTTCTTCGATAATTTCATCCTGATGGGTTATCTCGATTTCCAGAAGCATTGGATCAAGTTGCGGGAGGATTCCCTTTACAACTCCAGCGGGGTGTTCGCCGTCAAGGAAGGATTGGATGGCATGTACACCTTTTCCGCCAGCCTTACGCCTTACTGGTCCGTGGGCCGCCATTCCTTCGGCTTCGGCCCCAATTACTACGTGGCCCGCTCCCACTATACCGGCTCTTTACCCGATGATTCGACCTTCAGCACCGCGGATTGGGCGCACACCCTCTCCGGGACCGCCACCTATGACTATGATCTTCGCCGCTGGATCCGCTTCGCCACCACGGGATCCTTCGGGTCCGAACTAGATAAGTCTACGGTCGAATCCAAGTACACCCAAAAATGGGTTTATAGCGCCGATGCCGGCGTCTCGTTCTCGTTCTAAGTCCGTACTCTCGCGGCTGACCCGGGGAAAGGCATTAGTGTACCGGTTGGTACGCCTTAGTACCTGGGCGGACGCGTTCTCCCCTAAAGGGCAGGAGAGCGGTCTAGTGGCGCCATAAACAGGCCTGATTCGCCCATTTTCCCTGGTATGTTTTTCGCTTCTTCAAATCAAGACCTTTATTTATTTTAACACCCCATGCGCCCTATTCTTCCCATCCTCCTGATTTCCGCGACCCTGGGAAGGGGGTTCGCCGCGCATCTGGATGGAGGGGGTCCCGGGCCCACCACCTCATTCAGCCCTCCCGGCGACCCAACGTCCGGCATGCGCATCGAAGACGTGACGGATCGGCTCAACCGCGATGTGGAGCATCTCCAGGAAACGGAGACCAAGTACGGCTTGGCGACCACGCCCGAGGCCGCGCCCACCTTATCGTTGGTGCAATCGTTGATCGCGCAGGCGAGGCAATCCCTGGCTGCCGGGAACGTCTCATTGGCGTTTAACCAGTGCGTGATGCTGGAAAACCACATTACCGAATTGGATATGTTGGGTAGCCGCAAGAGCATGGACCGCATCCGTTCCGGCGAGTTAGGCGGAATCGATACCTCGCGCCAGCGCCAGGACCAGCAGAACGCAGCCGACTACAGTATCCAGCGCGTAGCGGACCGGTTGGCCTACCTATCGCAACGTTTGGAGTCCGGGAAGAATCCGCAAGCGGCCACCCTCATCAACAAGGTGAAGTCGTTGCTCGACGCGGCCCGTAGCGAAGCCGCCGCGGGACGGACCTCGAACGTATTCACCCTCCTCTCCCAGGCCGATCCTCTTCTCAATGAGCTGCAGCGCTTGCAGCAGGACTTGTCCGAGGCCGATTCCCATGGCGCCAGCGGGCCCAGCCTTGACCCGGTAAAGAATCAACAACAAGCCCCCTTGGGCCAGGCCGAAGCGATCTACCAGCGGGTCTACAACGCGGCACAACGCCTGGGGGAGCGCCCGGTCGACGGAGAGGATGCCAAGACGACGGCCCTAAGGACGCGCGTCTTCGACCTTCTCGAGAAGGCCAAGGACGCTTTGGCCACGGGGCAGCCCGAAGCGGCCAAGGGGTATTGCCTCAAGGCCGAGAGCCTGCTGACGGAATGGCATCGCTCCCTGGCCTCCGACGATAAGCTGTCACCCGCCACCCGCGATCGGGTCAAGGCCAAGCTGGACCTGGCGGGCGATATCGTGGCGTCCGCGGGCGACGAGAAGGCCGCCCGCATCCTGGAAAAGGCGCGCGACCACTTCGATCGCGCCGAGCGCAGCCGGATCGACGGGCGCGCCGGCTTGGCCGCCGTGGAGATGGATTTGGCCCTGAAGTTGGCGGCCAAGGCGGTCGATATCGCCCGCGCCCGGTCCCGTTAATCATCGAGCCTTGCCCAAGCCTTTGGCATCTCCCCATTCGTGAATAGTTTTTGGCACCTTGGTGGCCTTTCCCTCCGCTTCTATAGCCCTTTGCGCCTTGTGCCTCGCCTTTGCCGTTGGCGCGCGGGCGGACGAACGCTCCGATTCCCTGGAATACGCGGCCAAGCGGCAATTTATCCTGGAGCAGGGTCCCGATGAACGGGAAGGAGCCATCCTGTCGGCCGCGGAGGATTTAGCCCGCGATGGGTATTATCCGGAAGCCCGGGATCTGCTCTTCTCGATGCAAGACACCGTGCAGGCCGATTTCGAGGGCGAGTTCGACCGGACCTTGGATTCGGCCCGGACACAAATGGGCCTGGGCAAAGGGCCGGGCGCGAAGCCGGCAACGGCGAACCGCGCCTCCGGCTACGTGCAATCGGGGATCGATTACGATCGCTGGGACGGAGTGGACACCATCCTTACCGCCCACGTGCGCGGCAAACTGGAATGGGCTCCCGCGGGGAAAACGTTCGAACGCGTGGCCGCGGTGGGCCAGGCTTCTGATCGGAATGCCTATTTCGACGCGACGGCGAAAGGGGCGACCGCCCATCGGCTGCTCCGCTTCGAGACCGAAGCCTTGGCCGAAAAGCTGTTCTGGCGCCCCTACGGGGATTCCCTCGATCGCTTCTACTATCTGCTCAAGCTCGATCCCACCACCCGTCCGCTGGGCAAACCCGTGGCGGTGGAGGCCCCCCTCTTCCTGGAGACCGAGCAATATCGGCACGACCGCTTCGGCTCGCCTTCCCATTATGCCGCGGGAATCGCGCCGGGCCTGCAGGCCATGTCCGAGAACACCGCCAAGTCCCTGCTGCTTTCCTGGGATGCGCGCGGGTATTTTTATCCCGGCCAGCGGGAATATTCCTTTTTCCGCGACGGACCGGTCGCCTCGGGATGGTGGTATGGGGATCGCCTGGTTTTCGACGCCGAATCGCGCCTGGCCACCACCCGTTACCGCCGCGATACGTCCCTTACGCGTGACCGCCGCCTGGAGACGGAGGCGGGGGCGTCGATCCGCGTCTGGCGCTGGATCAAGGCCGGCTTGCGCATGTCCGGGGAAAACGAGATGGACGAATACAAGGACAGCGTGAGCAATTCCTTCCAAACCTTGTTCGCCGATTACAGCCTCGCGGGCTCCGCTTGGACCTTGCGGCCGCAGCTGTCGGCGGAATGGCAGGGCGCCTACACGGCGACCTTGGGATTGGCCTATACCCGCTCCCGCTACCCCTTCCTTTCCGAGGCCGGCGGACTGCAACTGGACAACGTGCTTTTCCTCAACACTTCCAACGACGATTGGAAAGCCGAGGCCGGATTCACCATGTTGACGAAAGCTATATTCCTAGTCTTATCCTTGGACTACGAGGAGAACTGGGTGCCGTACAACTCGATCTACTCCCTCGGCTCCAGCAAGGGCATCGGCATGGGCGGCAACCTGTTCTGGAAGCTGCGCCCCTGGTTCGAAATCGACGCCAGCATCGAAGCGACCCGCCGCCTCTCGCTGGCCCCGGGCTTTTCGGGAGGCACGATCAGCGACAACCTGCAACTCTCCGCCGGCATCACCTCCTACTTCCCATGAAGCGGCCCTTGCTGGGGGCCTTGGCCGGGGCCGCCGCCTTGATCCTCCTATTCGGCTTCTCCGCCTGGATCCTGTCGCGCAATCTCGGCCAGGCCCGACGGGCGTCCGAAGGCCGCATGACCGGCCTCGCGGAGTACATCGCTGATCATCTCGCCGAAGACATCTTTTCCTATCCCTTCGAGTTCACGCCCTCGCTCTTTCCTCCCCAGTACGCCGAGCAGCAAAGCCGCTGGCTCAGCCGCCTCACGCATGCCACGGGCCTGGAACGCGCGGTGATCACCGATTCCGGCGGGCAAGTGTACGCCTCCAGCGAAAACTTCATCGCCAGCGGCGAGGATATCCGTCCTTATCTGGTGGACACGAGCCTGTTCCAGGGATCGGCGCGCGATGGCCGGCCGCGCTTCACCCCCCTCTCCGAGATCGACGGCGTGCCCTTCCAATCCCTCTACTACCCGTTCTCGCTGCGCGGCAAGCGGCAGATGCTGGCGCTCGAATCCGATCAAGCGTTCATCGCCAGCGTCGAGCAGTTCCGTACCTATCTGGTCGTCGCGTCCATCTTCGTGATCATCCTTTTCGCCATCCTGACCGCGGTGCTCTACGCCTTGGAGCGGCGCTTCCAGGCGGCGCTGGCCGAGTCGCGCCGCAACGAACGCTTGGCTTTCCTCGGGCGGACCAGCGCCGAGCTGGCGCACGAGCTCAAGAACCCGCTGGCCATCATCAAGTCCTCCGTGGACGTGCTGCGCAAGCAGGTGGATCCCGAGCGCAAGCTGCCCGCTTTCGGCTATCTCTCCGACGAGGTCATGCGCCTGTCCCGGTTGATCGGGAACATTTTGGGTTTTTCCAATGAGAAGCCCCTGGAGGCCAAAGCCTTCCCGCCCCGGGCGGTATTGGAGGAAGCCGCCACGGCGCTGGGCCGGGAGTTCCCTGAGGTCGCCTGGACCGTTTCGGTCCCCGAAAGCCTTTCGCTCTCGGGCGATGCGGACGCCTTCCGGCAGATGGCGGAAAACCTGGCGCGCAATGCCGCCCATGCCATGGGCGGGAAAGGCGGCTTCACGGTATCATGGGAAGAGCGGGGAAAGGGCGGGGCGATGCGCTTCGCCGATACCGGGCCCGGATTCCCCAAGGCGGTCCGTAAACATATGTTCGAGCCCTTCGTATCGGGCTCGAAGACGGGGACCGGCCTGGGCCTATCCATCGTAAGGAGCCTGTGCGAGCGCTCGGGATGGAGCTTGTCGCTGACTTCGGATCGGGCGCAGGGGGATGAGCCCACTTGTTTCGAGATCGGTATTCCTAAAAAAGCGTGACAGAGATCAGGGAGGGGTTATGGCGAGGATACTCGTCGTCGACGATGAACCGAAGATGCGGGCCTTGCTGGCGATGGCCTTATCGGGCGAGGGCTGGGAAGCCATAGAGGCCGGGTCGGCCGAGGCCGCCTTGGACGCGCTGGGCCGCGGCGATCCGTTCGCGGTCATGATCACCGACGTGCGCATGCCCGGGATGTCGGGCCTGGATTTGGTCAAGAAGGCCAAGGCGGAACGGCCGGCCCTGGAATGCATCGTGATGACCGCCTACGCCGATTCGGGCACGGGCGTGGAGGCGATGCGCATCGGCGCCCTGGAATACGTCAGCAAGCCCTTCGAGATGGACGAGATGGTGTTGTTGGTCCGCTCGGCCCTGGAGAAAGGGCGCTTACGCGACGAGGTGGCCGAGTTGCGCGTGCGGGAATCGGGGCGCTACCGCCTGGACCGCATCATCGGCGAGTCCAAAGCCATGCAGGACGTGATCCGGCAAGCGCGAATGGTGGCCAAGCGCGATACCACGGTACTCGTGCGCGGCAAGAGCGGAACGGGAAAGGAACTGATCGCGCGGGGCATCCACGCCGAGAGCGGGCGCGAATATTTCGTGGCGGTGAATTGCGGCGCCATCCCCGAGAACCTTCTGGAGGCGGAGCTGTTCGGCCACGAGAAGGGCTCCTTCACCGGGGCCCATGCCCAAAAGATCGGGCTCTTCGAGCGGGCCGCCAACGGGACCGTCTTCCTCGACGAGATCGGGGACGTTTCCCCGGGCATGCAGGTAAAGCTTCTGCGCGTGCTGCAAGAGCGCGAATTCACCCGCGTGGGCGGCACGCGCGTGGTCCGCACCCAGGCGCGGGTGATCGCCGCCACCCACCGTAATCTGGAAGAGGAAGTGAAGAAAGGCGTCTTCCGCGAGGATCTTTATTTCCGCCTCAACGTGTTCCCCATATTCGTGCCCTCACTGGCCGAACGCATGGAAGACGTGCCTGCCTTGGCCGACGCCTTCCTGAAGCGCTTCGGCCATAACGCGGGCATGGCAGAAGGGGTGATGTCCAAACTGTTGGAATATTCCTGGCCAGGCAACGTGCGCGAGCTGGAGAACTGCCTCGAGCGCGCGGCCATCATCGCGTCGGGGGCGCTCCTGGAGGTCGCCCATCTGCCGGAACATATCCGCCAGAAACGCGTTCTCGATCGGCCCTCCGCGTTCCTGCTTCCCGAGACCGGCATTTCCCTCGACGAATTGGAGAAGAGCCTTTTGCTGCAAGCCTTGGAGAAGACGGGCGGCAACAAGACCCGCGCCGCCGGCTTGCTTGGCATCACCCGCCGCGCCCTTTATTCGAAGATGCACACCCACGGCGTCCGCGGATACGGCGCAACCGAGGAAACCCCCGCGGAAACGTAACGCCCGGTTGGAAGATCCGCGTCTGCTCGGAAAAGACCAAGGTCGATCAGATCAACTTCAAATTCACCCCGGCGGGGAGCAAGCCCGCGAAGGGGAGCGCGACGGGAGCCACCGGAAACCCGTCTTCGACCGTCATGGGCGGCAGTGGCGCCGCCAATGACGCTTCGGTGAACGCGGACCCGGTCAAGGGCTCCGATAACGGGGAGTGCGGCTGCTGAAGCGGCTTGGCTCCCTATGCGGGACGCGTCGGCGGGAGTTCCGCCGCGCGGACCGCGATTCCCATTAGTTTACCGCCGGTTTGAACGACAAAATCAGGCTAAAGCGTTCGCCTTTAACCACACTTGTCACCGCATGGTAGGACCCGGATTCGAGAACGAAAGCGACTCCGCTATTGTGGAAAAGGGGCAGTAAGCGACGGGCGCCGCGGAGGACCGGCTCATCCAAAAGCAGGAAATGCCCGCCGTGATCTGGTTTGGGATTCCGGGCCAGGAAGATCACGATGCGATGGGTCTCTTCCCCGGTGGCCGGGGCGTCCGAGTGGATGCCAACGAAGTGATCGAGGCCCATCCGATGGGCGACCAGCGGTCCATGGAGCTTCAGCGGGATCCCGAAAAGTTCGCTTGCGGCCGTCTCCAGTTGGCGCTCCCCTGGTTCTTGGACAAGGGCCATTAGGTCGGGTCCGCAAACGCCAGGATCGATGCCGATGGCGTCGACGGAGTAGAATCCGGCGGAAGCGCAGCGCCAATTTGTTATTCCCTCCAGGTGGGCGAGCCAGATATCGGCCAGCAACGGCATGAATAAGCGGGATCCGACGGCGTGCGGGTAAGGGGATGAGCGCCATAACATCCGCGCGACCCCGCCCCAATCGGCCGTGCCGTCGCAATCCGCGAGTTCTTCACGGGACTCGCTCGCGATCCCGACATTCGCGCGGGCCAGATCTTCCATCTGCATCTTGCGCTGGAACACCCTTAGGCCGTTCCCGAAAACCGACCTAAGCTCATCGTCACCGGCGTTCGAAACCCGGAGCGAGAGGGGGCCCGGCCGTATCATGGACGCGCGCTTCCGGTGAGGCCGCATCGGGCGACCTCTGCGGAGGTGCGCGCGTATTCGTCGTAGAGGCGCTGGGCGATGCTCCGGCCCAACGCCGTAAGGGACGGCTGCGCCCGGCGAAGTTCCTGCAGAGCCTGCCCCACTTCGGTATCCAGACGGCGGCACTCCGTGCGCGCTTCCTCATCCCGTCGCATCCTCGCGCACTTCATATGGAAACGGTGGACGGCCACGAAAGCGTGGCAGGCGACCAGGACGGCCTCGGCCGGGCGCTCATCGGGGCGCCAAGGGTGCCGATACCGGGCCGCGCCTTCCCTGGCGACCAGGGGCTCAACCTTCCCGGCCATGCGCAACTTAAGGTGGCTGCACTCATGTACGAGTGCATCCGCCAAGAATCCCGGCCAAGCGCCGGCTTCGAACTCGATCACGACCACGAAAGGGCACGCCGCCGAACTGCCGCTGGTTTGATGGCCTGGAGGCGCCACCCCGTCGATCAACACGCGAACCAACAGCGATACTTCGTCCGCGGCCTGGGGCCAAACCGCGCGCAAGAGACCCATCGCGCCGTCAAGCTCCCGTCGGACGATTTCAGGACTGTGTTTCCGTGCCGGAGCCGTACGCGGAGAAGGGAATAGCGGTTCGCAGAACCGATCAGGGAGGGGTACCAGGCTCTCCGGCCAACCGGAAGCGGCAGCGGAGGTTGGAAAGGCGGCAGGAGGAGCGCCGGGGACGTACCCGGTTTGCCCCGCGCCTGAACAAAGTTGACTGAGCCAACATGCGAAGGCAGGCTGCTCGAGAAGGCCGCGTCCGTCCACCTCCACGGAGTAGCCGAGATCGCGAGCGTGCGACCCTAACCGCGCCGCATACCGATCCACCAGCGTTGCGCCGCTCTCCAGGCCACCTCCCGGGAAAGCGGCTTCGGCCAGGATTGCCGCCGGCATGGGATCCCGCGGAATGCGTTGGTATTCTGGGCGCGATCTCATTTTCCCGTCATGGTTGCGAGTGGAACGAAGAATCCTCTCACCGTTACCGAGATATCGCTCTCTATGGATTCATCGGAGGATCCGTCATGAATGAGGTTTTCGGTGGGAGCGATGTAGGCTTCTCCCGGGAGTACGCGGAGGCGCAGTACGGGCGTATCCGGGAAGACCTCTAAATAACGACGCGCCAAATCGAGGCGGCCCGTGGAATCGCGTAGCGCTTGCTCATCGGAAAGCACGTCTATCCGTCTCAAAGCAAGTTCGCGTACCGCCTCGGCGGCGGGTTTGGGGACGAAAAGGAACTGGCGGCTACCCCGGCCGATATTCACGCATAGACGATTGGTCGCGCGTCCGCGATCGAGCGGTCCCAGCCGGTCCCATGAATCGAAATGCAAGCCCACGAATTTGTCCGTCATACTGTTCACTGTGGTATGGCGGCGCCCGATGGGGCCCGCGCTCAATCCGCAATGCACGGCCGGCCCCCGCATTCGCCACCCCATGGAAGCCGGCATGTCGTGTAGGAATTGGGCAAGTCCTTTCGCCACCAGCCGGTCGCGATCAGCGCGATTCCGCGGCGGGTTGGCATCGAATATTCCCCGCATTACGGAAACCACCTCAGACGGGATTGGAACCACCGCGACAGTCGTAGCGGCGTCCCGGGCTGGCACGGCAAGATCGACGAACGGGCTGGGACCGGGTCCGGGGCGCCAACTGTTCCGCGCCACATGCGCGCCGGGTTCGAAGTCGGCCGCTCCTTCGCAAGAACCGACGGACACCGTTCCCGGGCTCCATTCCAGCCGCATTCGTAGCGGATCAGGCTGAAGGTGCGGCGCTGACACCGCAATCACGGCATTTTTCCAGAGACGGTCCCCCGGGCCTCGATCCTTTCTTCGATCTTCCCGATGACGAAATCCGAGGTCGTCATGATACGGCTCGTGCAATTGCGGGTGCGCGTGGAAGACAAGGAGCCGTTCTCGGCGATCTTGTTGGAGGGATTTCCGCCGCCGCAAACTTCGAAGTAAGGGCACTCGTCCCGACAAGCCTGCACGCCCTGGCGGATTTCCCGCAGTAACCTTTGGAAGATGGGCGAATCCATCGATTCGCGAAACCCGTTCCCGTGGACGTTTCCGAGCCGAAAATCCGGAAAACCAGGGAAACTGGTCCCGAGCAGTTCCGGGCAAAAGGTCGAGTAGTCCCCGTTGCTGGCAACGCTCAGGTTGATAAAGGGCTCGGTCTGGCTGTTCCGGCGCGGCAAGCGGTCGAGGATTCTCCCTTCGATATCATCGAACTCGCGAACACGCAAGGCCCTGTCATCCTTCTCGACCAGAACCCAAAGCCTCTCGAGGAATTCCCTATATTCTTCGTTGAACCCCGGATCGATCATGGACGACGTGAGGTTGGCGCCTTCGATCTCCTCCAGGTTGAAGGCGACCGCGCGCACCCCCATTTCACGGAACCAGTAGTAGACCTCCTCGGGGTGCCTCAAGGAACGGGACGTAAGGACACAAATGACGTTGAATGGGATAGCATGCTTCTGCAGCATACGCATGCCGGCCACGACGGCGGCATGGGTGGGCTTCCCGGAGCGAGTCACCCTGCGCGCGTCATGGAGAAAGGCCGGCCCGTCCACGCTCACGCCGATTTTAATGTCGAATCGCCGGAATAACTCGCAATAGGCGTCATTGATAAGGACCCCGTTGGTCTGCAACGAATGCGTCACCGGGATTCCCGCTTCGACGAGAGGGGCAAAGAGGGGGATCCTCTCTTCGTAAAACGCGGGCGGTAGAACCAGAGGTTCCCCGGCATGCCAGTTCACAAGCAACGGTCCGCTCACCAAACGGTCCTCGAGCAGACGTCGCACCAGCGATCCCACGGTGGCGCTTGACATGCGCGCCGTATCGCTTCGATTAGGCAGATAACAGTAAGCGCAGTCGAGATTGCAGAAGGGAGTTCCCTGCAAGACGAGGAGCTTCACGGGTCCTAACCGACTCGGCGTCTCAAGCGCTTTTGCTCTGTCAAGGGGGACGGACGAGGTCCCGCTCGCAACCGACGATCGAGAATGCATAGACGTCTCCTTCAGGCATCGCCTTCCCGCCTGGGCGGCAAGGCGCGGTTTTCAAACCCGGTCCCGCCGCGTATCGTCGACGGAGATGTTATAGAATTTGAAATATCTGTCGAAGTTGTCCCACATCGAAACGTCCTCTCCGGAATCGAGTACCTGCCCGTTGCGGTACACGCCGCCGGCCTTGAGGGACTGCTCCGCGTCGTTGTCGCGGACGGTCTGAAGCCTGTTACGGAAGTTTTCTATGGCCAGCATTTTTGCTCCTCATTTTTTAGGGGTGATGCGAGTGCGAAAACTACCACTCGCCCAGCGGCATTGCAAGGGAGAAAAAACGTATTCATTGGCGGCCACCGGCCGTTTCATATCGGTTTCCGAGTAAGACAAAACAAACGCTACGAGTAATACTTTTAATACGCCTTGTTTTATGGTGGAATCGCCATTACTTTGCGATCCGTAACTGCGCTTGGGAATCCGTCTTGGGGAGCGAAATGGAAAGAATAGAAGATGTTGTGACACTTGTTAACAAAATTGGCGGGGCCAAAATCACCTTTCTCCTGGGCGCCGGATTTTCGGCCTCGGCGGGAATCCCTCTGGCCAGCGATATGGTCGAGGAGTTGCTCGCGGGCCCGTGCAGGCATGCCGGCCCGAACGAGGGCCCTTATAGCCAGTACGCCTTCCTCATGAAAAATCTCGGCTCCTCGAGGGCCCGGAGCGATTTCATTAGCAATGCCGTAAAAAAGGGCGGCAACAAACTCAATTGGGCCCATCTCTTGTTGGCGAAGATGGTTGAACACAAAAAAGTCGCCCGTATCCTGACCACCAACTTCGATCCGCTCATGGTCCAAGCCCTGGCCATGACCGGACAGGACATCCGGACCTACGACGTGAGGCTCCACGAGGGCTACGAGCCGAGGGTGTTAGCCGCCCCCACCGTCGTGTACCTGCATGGCCAAGTCAATAGCCTATGGCTGGTTAATAGCGAAAAGGAAGCCGAGCGGGCCCGGCCCACCTATACCGAGGTCCTTAAAGAAGCAGTGGGGGATTCCTGCTTGATCGTGGTGGGGTACTCCGGAGCCAGCGACCTCCTTTTCCGATGCCTCGATGAGAATTTCAATGAGTATTACAACGGGCTTTATTGGCTCAACTATTCCCCGGAACTGGGGGACGATGTTCGCGATTTCCTGAGCCGCCACGAGGGGACGAATTATCTCGCCGGCTATTCGGCCGATAAGTTCATGCGCGACCTCGTAATCGAGGAAATGAGTTTATCCCTGCCCAAATTCGTTCGGGATCCCATCGGCGCGCTTAAGGATACTTTGGACCGGATTACCGAGTTTCCGACCGAGGACGGCCGCGGCGTCGGAGACCCTCATAAAATCGCGATCTCCTTGCTGGAAAAGGCCAAGGTTTGGGCGGAATCCCTCCCGGAAACCAAGGCGCTTTCCGTCAACGAAGCCGCGCTTTCCAAAAATTGGAGCGCCTTCGAGGAACACCGGAAGACGATCACGCCGGACCCCGCTACCATGCACTCCCGGGTCGTAGGCGACGGACTCCTGCTTCGAGCCGAGAGCGCAATCCTTGGGCGGCATTTCGAGGAGGCGTTAAAATATATCCAGGAGGCCCGGCAATTCGGGGTTTCCAAACAATCCCTGCTCCTGGTTTTCGAGGCGATCGCCCTTTCGGGAAAGGCGGTTTCCGAGCCCGCGACCCGGGAAAGTGAACTGGCCAAAGCCAAAGACCAATTCGATGCGGCTATCGCCGAAATCGGTAAAGGATCGGGGCCGGAAGCGAATCCTCGCCGCGAAGTTCGGCGTGGGAATGCCTACTATAATTGGGCCATGACGCTATGGTTTCATGCGCTTGCGCAAACCCAACCGACGGAGAGGGCCGCCCTTCTCGCGATGGCGGACAAGTACCTCATGAATGGCGGGAAGATGGACTGGATTGGCGTTGAGCTTCACCTCAATTGGGGCGCGATTCTGCACGTGCTTGCCAGGACGAAACAATCCGCGGATCGCAAATCCATGGAAGCGGCGGCTTTGTGGAAGAGAGCAGATGAAAAATTTTCCCTGGCCGCGAAGATCACGGGAGGCGACTACGGTACGTTCCACAACTGGGGTTCATCGCTTCTCGATCAAGGAAGGCTGGCCGAGGATAGTCAGGAACGGCAAAAGCTTCTGATAGCCGCCAAAGAAAAGTTCAGCCAGGCGATCAAAAGGAGCTCCAAGATCAGCAGGACGGAAAAAACCCATTACGGACTGGGAATGACGCTGATCCAGGAGGCCCGTTTCTCGTCGGGATCCGGCCTGGCGGAAGAACAGCTACTCAAGGCAAAGGAAAGCTTTAGCCGGGCGATCGAAGTCGATCCTTCGTTCGGAGCCGGCCACTTCGGCCTGGCCTGCGTCCTTGCCATGGCCAAGACTCCGATTCTGGAAGCATGCCTGTCCGAACTCGAACTCTGGCGCCGGGATGATACCTCGGCCAGCCAGGCGCTTGTGAATGGCGAGCATGCCTTCGACCCTCTTCGCGATAAGCCTTCTTTCATGGAATTCGTCGCAAAGCTCCTATGAGGATTGGAGGGTTCGCCGTCGCGCTCGACACCCCCCTCTCCGGTCCCGCCCGGCGCGGCCCGCCGGATAGCTACCTTTTCCCGCATGTCCTGCATCGTCCTGCTTACCGATTTCGGATCGGCCGACTGGTTCGTCGGCACCTTGAAAGGCGTCATCGCCTCCATCGCCCCCAAAGCCCAGGTGATTGATCTCTGCCATGACATCCCGCCGGGAGACGTCAAGGCCGGGGCCTTCGCCCTGCTCACCTCCTACCGGTATTTCCCGCGCGGCACCATCTTCGTGGCCGTGGTCGATCCGGGGGTAGGCGGCCCGCGCGACGCGATGTTGGCCGAGGCCCATGGCTACCAGTTCCTGGGCCCGGACAACGGCGTTTTGGCCTATGCCCTGGCCGGAGGCCCTCCCGGGACCGGAGGGACCCGCCATGCGCCGTTCCGGCCCGTTATCGCCGACGCCCCGCCCTACCGTCTGCGCGCCATCGAGAATCCCGAATACCGCCTGCCCGATGCCTCCGCCACCTTCCACGGCCGCGACATCTTCGCTCCCGCGGCCGCCCATTTGAGCCTCGGCAAAACCCCGGGTTCCTTCGGCCGCAAGAAGGATACCTTCGTGGAGTTGCCCTTCCCGGTACCGTACATGGCTAAAGGCGCCGTGGTCGGGGAAATCGTGCATATCGATCGATTCGGGAATGCCATCACCAACGTGACCCCGCGCGATCTGGAGGCCCTGCCCGAGAAAAAGCGCAAAGGCGGCATAGCTTTGGTGTCCAAGGGAAAGGCCTTCCCGCTGGCGGCCTTCTACGCGCAAGCGGGCGATGGGAAGAACGCGGCGGTGCCGGGTTCGAGCGGATTCCTGGAACTGGCCATCTCGAACGGGAACGCGGCGAAGAAATTCGGTTTCAAGCGCGGCGATCCGGTCAAGGTATCCTAGTAGCTAGGATTGACGGGGCCGGAATCGATGCCGGCTGGCGATCATCCTTCACCCCTTCCCGCCGCAGCGGACCGCCCCCAGGTAACCTACGCGCTACGTCGCCACTCGATCTTTCCGCAAAGCGGGAAGCATCGTTCCCGGGGAAACCGGGCGGCGCCGCGGGCATCGCGCCGCCGAGCGAGGAAGGGTTTCAAGGCGAAGCGTACCGGATGGGGGTAAGTAGCGGTTCGGTGACGCCGCCTTCCGGATGGAGGATCCAGGCTCGGAACCGCAAGCTTCTCAGGAAGCGATGATAGCGGGGCGGATGCCAGGTGGATCAAGGAGGGCGAAAAGTGATATCTTATGGTATCGGATCCGCTTCGTGGGGAGTCATGCGAGACAAGTACGGCGAATATCTGGGAGCGGCCATCAAGGCCGCCGAGGAAGCGGGCGGCATCGCGCGGAGCATGCAGCACGCGCTCCGCGACATTCGTTACAAGGGCGAGAAGGACGTGGTGACCGAAGCCGATCTGGCCAGCGACGCCGCCATCCGCAGGAGCCTGTCGGCGGCCTATCCCAAACACAACATCGTGACCGAGGAAGAGGCTGCTTTGGACCAAGGGAGCGAGTTCACTTGGTTCGTGGATCCCATCGACGGAACGGTAAACTATTCCCGGGGATTCCCGCTCTGGGGCGTGTCCATTGGCCTACGCCGCAAGGATACCATCGTGGCCGGTTGCATCTGGCTGCCGGCTCTCGAAGAGATGTATACCGCCACGCTGGGAGGCGGGGCATACCTCAACGGCAAGAAGATCCAGGTGAGCGCGGTGTCCGAGCTGCGCAAAGCCATCATTTCCCACGGCGATTTCAACGTGGGCGCGGACGAGGCGATCCGCATGGAGCTCAACGCTAAAAACCTGGAGTCCCGCGGGCGGGCCGCCGCGGCCTTGCAACGGGTCAAATGCCTGGGCTCGGCGGTGGTGGAAAGCGCCTTCGTCGCCGCGGGTCGCATGGAAGCCTACTGCATGCTCGCCATGCATCCTTGGGACGTGGCTACGGGTTGCCTGCTGGTGACCGAAGCCGGCGGCAAGGTATCCCACCTGGACGGCTCGCCTTTCGACATCGAAGGGAAGGATGCCCTATTCTCCAACGGGATTCTGCATGAGCAGATGCTGGATGTGCTGAAACTGGGTTGAGGCGCTACTTATCCTTGTCCGACATGGACGGGTCCAGCAGGTCGCACACCTTCTGGAGCAGCCCGTTCGGGCTGAAGGGCTTGGGCAGGAAATCGGCCTCGGCGTCCCAGACTTCAATCTGAACGTTCACGTCCGCATTGTACCCCGAGATGTAAAGCACCTTCATTTCCGGCCGCTTGGGCCGCAGGTAGCGGGCCAATTCCATGCCGTTGACGCGCGGCATCACCAAATCGGCGATAAGCAGATTGATGGGACCTTGATGGGTTTCGGCCACGGATTTGGCTTCATCGCTGTCCTTGGCTTCCAGCACGTGGTAATCGTTGATCTTCAGGATTTCCTTAACCAGCGTCCGATTGGACGCAATGTCGTCCACCACCAGGATCGTCGGCTGCTTTTCAGTTCCCATTGGACCTCTCTTGTGCCGCGCTTCCGCGCGTCACCCGCGTTCTACCACGGAGCGTTCAGGTATGAAAACTAACTTATTCCCCTGGCCCACGCACCAAATAGAGCGCGTTCTTAAGCCCTAGGGTTCCCACTAATCGGTTTGTTGTATAAGGCGCGGGCCGTCCCCTACGGAGCACTCGGCGCGGAACCTCTTTATGGGGCCGTCTTAAGCCTTGAAGCCGGACAGTCGGTTTGATCGTGTGGAGTGTTTCAGTCTTTTGAGGGCCTTCTCTTTGATCTGGCGTACCCGTTCCCGGGTGAGGTTGAAGCGCTGTCCGATTTCCTCGAGCGTGTATCCGGTGTCCACTCCGATTCCGTAGTAGAGCCGAACCACCGCTTCTTCGCGGTCCTCGAGGGTGCCGAGAACGCCCTGCACCTCCCGCTTCAGGCTTCCCGCCAGGACCGGTTCCTCTGGGCTTTCGGCGTTTTCGTCCTTTAGCAAATCGCCCACCTTGCCTTCCTCATCGGCCTGTAAAGGCGATTCGAGGGAGATGGGGTTGGCCGAAAGCTGCAAGCACTCGCGGATTTCGTTCTCATCGAGGTTGAGATGATAGGACAACTCGGAATGCGATACCGAACGGCCCAACTTCTGCTCCAGCCGCGCACCCGATTTACCCAGGCGGTGGATGGCGCTCACCCGATTGAGCGGTACGTTGAGGATACGCGATTGCTCGGCCAGGCATTGCAGAATCGCCTGGCGGATCCACCACACCGCGTAGCTGATGAACTTGAAATGCTTGGTCTCGTCGAAGCGCTTGGCCGCCCGGATCAATCCGAGGTTTCCTTCGTTGATGAGGTCCGTCATCGGCAATCCCTGGTTCTGGTAATTGCGGCAGACGGAGACCACGAATTTCAGGTTTGCGCTGATGAGCTTGTTCAACGCGCGGCGATCGCCCTGGCGGATGCGCAAGGCGAGGTCGGCTTCCTCGCTCAGGGACAAGTTCTGGTTCTTGCTGATTTCCCGGAGATACAGGGAGAGGCCGGAATCGTCCCCCACGAACTTCAGGGCGCGATCGGAACTCGGGATTTTGGGGTCGGCCAAGGTTGGCTCCTTTTCGGAACCCTCACAATCAAATTTTCTCAACCCGGTAGCGCAAGGGAATTAGAGGAGCTCGGCGATTATGCGTTTTTTCCCGTCAGACGCGCCTCTTTTCACCGGAAAAAGCCGAATCGGGTCGGGTATAAGCTGGGAGCCGACCGGCAGCCTCCCTGCGTAAACTCTCCGTTTGTTCGAAGCGGCTGAACGAAATCCCATCTTTGTCCTCTAGCCCACGTAACCGTTTTGCCTTCGCATGCGTCTAAGGCCTCATGCCCGAAAGCCCGCACTCAGCTACGCCCCGCGCCATCGGCATCCTCTTCGCCAGCGGGATCTTGATCGTCTTCGCAGGGTTGGCAGGCTTAGGGGCGACCGCGATTTCGGTTGCCTCCGATTCCGGCGAGCGCGCATCTTCGCAGACGGACCGGCATGCGAGCCGCAATCACGACCGCATCCATGACAAGAACGGATATGCCGATGCTTCCGGCCGGATCGTGAACCTTCGGCACCTCGCCTGGGGGGATTCGACCGTGGGCAAGGCCGAGGGATGGATCTTCCCAGGACCTTCCGGGCCTGCCGCCGGCCGCCCCGTCGATGCGGCGCCCCTCGCCGAATACGACGTAGACTCCCGCTAGCGCGCCAGGCTATTGCCCCGGAGAGCTCCCTAGTAGGCCCCGGCTCGCGAATTCTGCGCGAAGTCGTCTCCGCTATTGAGACGGGATGGAAAAGCGTTTATTGAAGTCATGCCTCGTCCCCTGATCTATGCGGCGCTGTTCCTTCTCGCGGGTTGCGCCAGCGAAAGGATGGCTTCCCGCGCCAAGTCGGCCACTGCGGTGTCGCCGGCCGCCGCGCTGGACGTGCAAGGCGCCTCCGGGCCCATGCTCTTGGCCGTAGGCGGGGAATCCCGCCAAGTCGAACTGCGCGGAAACGACAGCCTGGTCATCACCGGCACCGCCAAGGATAGCCGCGGGATCAAGGACATCGCCTTGCAAGGTAACGCCGTGGTGACGTGCAGCGATCCCGCGACGGGCGCGACCTTCACCCGATCGACGGGTTTCCTGCGCCGGCACGTGCCGGGTACGCTCCTGCGCGGAAGCGCGCCCTCGCAAAGGGATTCCCGCTTCGTGCTGCGCGTCAGCGATATCGAACGCTTGTGCCCGGGTGGGCGCCTTGAAAGCGCCGTCGGCCAGGCCCGGCTACAGGCCTCGAATTACCGGGGAGAAGCGGCCTCCACGCCTCATCTGGAGTTCCGCATCGCCGTCGGGGAAGCGGCAGCCAAGGCTATTCCCATGCCCGGGACCATGCCAAGGGCTCTGGCCGGCCGGGCCGCGGCTGCCACAGGCTTCACCCCGGAGGCTGGCATGGGAGGCTCGGGATCCGGACCCCGATCCAGCCCCGCGCCAATGGCCCCGCGCATGTGCCCGCGCTTCGCCGCACCCGGACGCTCGGCGGAAAAGCGCGCCACGGGCGACGCAACGCCGCGCGGCGAATGCCTCGACACCCCCGTACCTTCCCTGTCACCCCCCTCCGGTCCGCCCACTTCGCGGATCTCCTCGCCGCGCGGCAGCCCCCAGCCTGGCATTGCGCCGCCCGGCGCCCAAAGATCGCAAATCCACAGGACATAAAGGCGGAGGCATTTGACCCGCCGCGCGCTATGCCCTACAATAGGAAAACCGGAAGGCCTTGCCGCGAAACCGCATGCGGCCGGGCCCTACGGCGTATCCGAAGGATTTATGCATTTCGAAACGATTCTGTTGGTCGAAGACGACGGTTCCCTCCGTAGCGTGATGAAGCTGTTCTTGGAGCATTCGGGCTTCGGGGTGTTGGAGGCCGACAATGGCGTGGATGCCTTGTTCATGAGCGGCCAACATCCGGGCCCTATCCACCTGTTGCTTACGGATGTGGAGATGTCGCCGATGAGCGGTCCCGAACTGGCGGAGCAGGTGCTGCTCCACCGGCCCGAGACCCAGGTGCTCTTCATGTCCGGAAACCGGCAACCCGAGGATTTGTTCAACGACATGTGCCTGCTGAACGCCCAATTCCTGGGCAAGCCCTTCAATCCGAGCACGTTGCACCACACGGTGCGGCAGGTGCTGGGGGCCCCCGGCTGAGCGGGGTCGCGCGACAGCCCGGACGCCGCGGCGCCCGGGCGACCTCCGACGTACGGCGAGGACCGTCCTCCCGCTCTTTCGCTTGGAAATCCCCGGCGTCCAGGCCAGGCGCACGGCCGCCGTCCGAACGGGAAGGTTCCGGCGCGGATCCTTATGCGCGTTTCCATCGCCTCGACGGATCGCATCCCTGGCGCGACGCCGTCCCGGACGGTTTCGTGGATTACCCTGCGCGTTACCGGCCCGGCGGGCGCGTGGCCTTTTTCAATTTCCCCTTGGCGCGCGAGCTGGAACTGGTTCCCGCCGGCCATCCCGCCCGCTTGAACGCGCGTCTGGAGACGCGCATCCTGGAAACCTTTTCGCTGCAGATCATCAATGAGTACGATCTGGCCCATCCGGAACGCGTGAAGGGCGCGCGCGTGAAGCCGAATCCTTATATGGCGACCCGCTACCTGCAATTGCAGCATAAGGACAAGCGCGGACGTACATCGGGCGACGGGCGCAGCATCTGGAACGGGAGCCTGGAAGCCAACGGGATGAGTTTCGACGTCAGCAGCCGCGGCACCGGGGCCACCATCCTTTCGCCCGGGGCCTCCGAGGCCGGCAAACCCTTGCCGACGGGGGACGAGGTCCATGGCTATGCATCGGGCACCGCCGACTTGGACGAGATGCTGGGCTCGGCGCTCATGTCGGAAATCTTCTATCGCCAGGGAATCCCCACCGAACGCTGCCTGGCGGTGATCGATTACGGGGACGGCACTTCCATCGGCGTGCGCACCGCGCCCAACCTCATCCGACCCGCGCATATCTTCCGTTACCTCAAGCTTGGCCTGAGGGAAGGATTGGAGCGCTCGCTGGCGCATTTTTTCGATCGGCAGGAAGCCAACGGCATTTGGAAGCTGCCCGCGGGACGCGAAGCCCGCATGGCCGCCGGCCTCGATCGCATCGCCCGTTCCTACGGCAAACTGGCCGCGGTGATGGAGGAGGATTACATCTTCAACTGGCTTTCCTGGGACGGCGACAACGTGCTCGCCGACGGGTCCATCCTCGATTACGGTTCCATCCGCCAGTTCGCGGCCAAGTCCGACAAATACCGATACGAGGACGTGGATCGCTTTTCCACCTGCCTTACCGAGCAGCGCTACTGGGCCCGCCTGATGACGCAGGCCTTCGCGCAAGCGGCCGATTTCATCCTAAGCGGATCCAAGAAGCCGCTGAAGGGTTTTCGCGAAGCGCCCTGCCTGCGGGCCTTCGACGCCGCCTTCGGCGAGGAGCGGGATCGACGCCTGTTGTGGCGCCTGGGCTTCGACTCATCCAGCAGCGAACGCCTGCTGGCGACGGCCCGCGGCTCGATCGCCGAATTCCGCCGCGCCCTCGCCTATTTCGAGGACCTCAAGGTCGTCAAGGGCCCCGAGCGCCTTCCCGACGGCATTACCCATCGGCCCGTGTTCCTCATCCGTAGCCTTCTGCGCGAGCTTCCCCGCTTCTGGTCGCGCGCAGGCCTCTCCGCCGATCTGGATCCGGATCGATTCTGCCGCATCATGGCCGCCTCTTACGCGGCCAAGCGCGATCTGGAGGTGACCCCCGGCCGGGCCGCGCATACGCGCGAGTTCCAGGAGGGATACCGCGAGCTGATGCGCCTGGCCGCGGCGGGATCCGCGAAGCCCCAATCCCCCGAGGAAATCTTACAGGTCCTGGCCGAGCGATCGTCGATCATCAACCATCCCCACCGCCTCACCGGGGACGGATTGGTTTGGATCATCAACCAGGTGATCGCGCTGAAGGACAAGCTGGGATGGGCGGAATTGCAACAAGCCATGGACGCCTTCATCGATTCGCAAGTGCTCATTCCCGGGCAATGGCGGCCGCTTCCCGCCGCGGAACTCCGCTCGTCCCGCCCCAAGGGACGCCTGCTGCGCAAGATCCGGCAGGACCTGAAGAATTACCGCGAGACAGTTTGACGCGCTAAGCGCCTCGATCAGACGCGAAACCGCCGCGAAAAGCTCCCCTTCCGACCCCTTAAACGATTAAGTTTACCCGCGACAGGAGGGCCTATGAAGAATTGCCTTATCTGCCAGACCGGGCAGGACCAAGTCGCATTGAACCGGATCCCCGTAGCCATGGAAGGCGCCCATTGGGGCGACATGCTGGTTTGCGCAAGCTGCCTGGAAGTCCTGGGCGCCGAAGAAGTGAAAGGCTTGATCGCCGCCGCCGTGCGCGAGAAGTCCTTCGAGCCCAGCAACGTGATCCTGTCGGATGAGAAAACGGGAGCGGCCGAGGTGGAACCCGGCCTGGTGGAGCTCCCCGTGAGCGCCGCCCTCTTGCGCGACCCGCAAGCCTTCGCCCGCACGGTGGGGGAAAAGATGGGCGCCAAGCTTTGGGACCTGCATCGCCAAGGCGTATCGGACGCGGTCTGGACCACGTCCCTCACGCCCGACGGCGAAGGGGGCTACGTCTTCGCCGCCGCCTTCGCGCAAACCCCGGCAGGACAGACCTGATAAGGCACGCCTCCGTGCGGACACTGACGGGGCGGGCCTGAAAAAGAGGAAGTAAACGGTTGTCCGGCGTCCAATGTGGATTTGGCCCTTCGGTGTCGAAAAAATTTCCGCGTCCGCCTTTAATCCCCGCTTCGGAGGTCCGATCCTGGTAAGTTCCGCTTTCCAATGGGGATTTTTACTCCCCCGATTGGTAATATAGGGAATGCATTTTCGGCGACCGGCCCCAACTTCCCAAACCACGAATCCAGGCTTATGAATCTTCGTTATGTAGTCGATATCACGATTGGTTTGTTCGGCACCCTCTTCGCCGCCCTCATGTTCTTCTACTTCCCCGGCCTGCAGGCCTGGACCTTCTCGGCTCTGCATCCCATCGCGGCCTTGAAGCCGAGCGGCCTCGGAGCCGGCATCTGGATCCATCTCTTGCTCGTCTTCGCCGTGGTCCTGCCTGGCGTCTTCGGTCCGCTCTTCCTGGTTACGCGCGCGCGCCGCTTCGTCACCTTGAAGCTGGGCGGCGGTTGCCTCGCCCTCTCCTCGCTTTTCCTGTTCGCGGCCATGCACACCCCTTTGCTCTACGGCCGGGTGGCCCTGATGGCGCTCCTCTCGGGCCAATTGCTCGCTTTGGGGATGATGGCGGAGAAATCGGTGCCGTGGAATTGGATGGCCTACCTGGGCTTCGCGCTCGCCAACTTCACTTTCCCCGATTCGGGAATCCTGAGCGCCGCCAATATCCTGACGGGAGTTTATCTCCTGGCCTCCGGCGCGCTTCTGCTCCGGAGCGAGAAGCCGAAGGGCCCCAAGCAATCGCGCTTCCGCATCATGATCGGGTAGAATCCGGTCCGGGACCCGTGGTCCCGGCGCAGCCGACTCAGAACGCCTGCGCCAAATCCAACCAGAAATGATGGTCTCCAGATCCCTTTAGCACGAAATCCATGCGCAGGTTGAAGATGCCAAGCAGGGGGTAGCGGACGCCCAGGCCCGAAGCATAGCCTTCCCCGGAAGGCGGCTTACTCCCCGTCCAAGTGAAATGGGTCGCATGTCGGACGTCCCAGACCTTCCCGAAATCGAAGAAGGGGACGATTTGCAGAGGCGAAAGGGAATGCCAGTGGCCGCGCGGATTGAAGAACCAGAACGGCTCGGCGCGTAGTTCTGCGCCCGCCTGGACGTAGGCGAGAATGGAATCCTGGGCCACGCATACCGTATCGGCGGGGCCCATGGGGCACAGATTCTGGAACCCGTAGCTGCGCACGCTACGGGAACCTCCCAGGAAGAAACGGTCGGAGTTGGGGCCGCCTTGGCCGAAGAAGCGGCCTCCGTCGAGACGCGTGGCGGGCTTGAACATGCGCAGGGCGCCGGGCATGGGGTAATAGTGCGAGGTCTTGGCCTCGATCCAATTATGCCGGTACTCCGCGAAGCGGAAGACGTCGTTCCTCTGCAGTGCGCCGCCGTTGCCCCAGGTGAGGGCGAGACGAATGCCGCGAATCGGGTCCATGGGCTGATCGACGAAGGTGGCGAAGGCGGTCTGGATGAAATTGAGGCTCAGGTCGCGCTCGCGCGAGTCCACGCTGATCATCCGGCTCTTGGCGTCCAGTTCCGCGTCGGCCACCAAGCGCAGCCAATAGGAAAAGGGCCAGGTGAGCCGCGAGGAGCTGGTCCAATCGAAATCGCCTCCGAAAGGCCCCTTATTGACATGCACCGCGGGATTATCCTGGTACCAATTCAAATCCACGTCCTCGTCGAACCGCACCAAAGTCCCCATGATCAATGGGGAGCCGAAGCCGGCATAGATGGTCTGGCGCTCGTAGGCGAAGGAGAATCCGGAACGCAACTCGTTCAGGGTCCCGGCGACGTTGCTATGGCGCCCGTCCACGGAGAAACCGGGACCGTACTGGGTCTCATAAAACACGGAGGAACGCAGGCTGCCCGGCACGTGCTCTTCGGCGTAGAGGTACATGGTGCTGCGGCCATCGGCCCCGGAGCGAAGGGAGTCCTTGATGCGCACGTAATTGTAGGCCCCGGTGTATTGCAGCTTTTCGACCAGTTTATCGTTGCTGGACATGCGCATGGTGTCGCCCCGGGCATAGGGCACCAGGTGCCGGATCAGATCCTCCCGCGTCAAGCCCTGCAAGGTATCCTGGGGCGGCGCCCGCATATCCCGTATTTCCAGGGTATCGAAGATGACGGGTTCGCCGGGATCGATCAGGTATTCCACCTTCACGCTTTTCGTGGCCTTGCGGATATCGATGCGATCGTCCGCCTCGACGCGCACGAAGCCCGCGTCGCCGTAGCGTCGCAGTAGGTAGCGGCGATCGGTCAATAGGGCATCCTGCCGGAAAGGTTTGCCGGGGCGGGCCTCCAGTTCCGTGGTATCGAGGACAGGGCCGTTAAGCGGCACGGTCCCGGTATCCGGCGGCGGCGGGCGGGGATTGAGCGCCATCGGCGCACGACCCGTATCGGCAGGCGCTGGCGCGGGCTCTGGCTCGGATCGGGTCACCGTGGCCGTGGGCCCGGCGGCCGAGTCCCGCGTCGAAGGGAGGCGCGGCTCGCCGGCCTGGCGCAGGCGCGCACCGAGAACGGACACGGTATCGTAAACGTAGCGCGACCCTTCCTGGATGGCGAATACGGCGTCCCAATCCTTGGGATCCTTGCCCCGCGGCGACATATCGGTCCGCACCGCGGCATCGAAATAGCCGTAGGATCGGTACAAATCGAGCAGATAGAATTCGGCGTCCTCCCGCCAGGACTGCAAGCCCTCTTTGTTGTATTCCCCGGGTTCGGGATTGATCACCTCCATCAGCTTGCGCTTGCCCAGGCCCGAATTCCCCTGGAAGCTAATCTTGACGTCGGCGCGGACGGCGGAGGCTCCTAACGCCAAGGCCATTGCCAAAGCGAGCGCTTTCATCTGGCGGCGTCCGGGACAACATAGGTCTTGCGCGCCGCGGCGGTATCCGGCGCGGGACCCGCAGCGGGAGGCGTGGGCGCGGCGGAAGGTTTGGCCGCAGCAGCCGCGGGAGCGCGGGGCTTGGCCCACCAAAAACCCCACCAATTGTAATCGTAGTTGAGACCCAACCGCTGGCGCAGCTCATTTTGATTGTCCGTCGGGGCGCTAAGGGAAGGATCGGTGAAGACCGACGCGTCTACGGTGACATGATTCTTGAGTCGCTCGCGCCAGATGGGATCCTGGATCAGGCGAAATGCGGGCGGACGCCATTCCACGCCTACTCGATAGCTCCAAGGATCGGCGTTTTGCAGGTTGTACGCCGACTTTGCGCGAAAGCGCAAGCGCCAGAATTCCTTGCTCAGGAGCTCGACGCCTACGTTTTCGGTGGAGGTGTCGGAAGGCGTGCTCTTGCGGGAGTGGGCCAGCGCAGCGATACCGGACACCTGCGCGCTCTGGATCCAATTTCCCGATAGCCAGCCCAGACCTTCGGACAGCTTGCCGCTCGCATAAGGGTCGAGCAATCCCAAGGCCTGTTCCTGGTAGGTGAGCCCGCCCGCGCTGGTGGAGGCCGAGGGCGAATAGCACCCGCGCTGGACCGAGAAGATCATGGCCCCCACGTCCGCGCCGCCGCTCCCGTAGCCTCCGCGGCAGTCGCTATCGTAAGCGAACTTGATCTCGGAAAGCGGCCCGGTGAGGTTCATGCGGATGGCGCAGGAATCGGTTACGGTGTCGCAGGAACGGGCCAGGCGCTTCTCGGCGTTCAGGTTCAGCTCGCCTTCCTCCAAGGGGGCGTTGAGCCATTTGATCTCCATGTTCTTGATGTCGTAGGCCTGCTTTTTGGTGCCGATGCCGCCCGATATCGAAGTCACCCGGCCGCGGATGAGGGCGTATGGATAAGTGCCGACCATGCTGAGGTTCCCTACGTAGGTTACCCGCAGTACATCGGTCTCAATGGTATTGCCCCGCCCCGAGGTTTCCACGTTGATGTCCACCTGCACCGGCTTGGCCCGCCGGGCCACCGTCCGGCGCTGCCCCTGCTTGCTAAAGATGTTCATCAACCCTTCCATGCTGGTGCGGATGCGATACCGTACGTCCGATGAATCAAGCGTGGCCGATAAGCGCAGAAGCGGGATGGCCCCGCCGGGCTGGTTGGCTTTCGACCCGAGCGGGGCGCGGAAATAGGCCGTGAGGCGGGAAACGTCTCCCGCCGCGCGCAGTGCCGACTTCGCATGCTCGAACGAACCCGAGCCTACCGCTATCTGCGCGATCATCTGGGTGGAATCCATTTGCAAGTGCGCGGCCAGCTCGCGCAGTTGCACTTTGTCGCCGCCGAATTGCGCCGAGAGCCGGCTGCCCGAAAGATCGGCGCCCAGGCGTCGGCCGTCCGGATCGTATTCCAGGCCTCCCTGCAATTGGGCCCCGTCGCGCCCGGTGAGGGTGAGACGAGGAACCTCCACCTTGCCGGCGCGCATGCGCACGGAAGCCGAAATGACCTGGGTATCCAACCCCGGCACCGCGTAGGTGGCCAGCAAGGTGTCGGCGTTGAGTTGCAGGCCCTTGAGGCCGCCCTTCAGGGGCAAGGCGATGTCCGCCTGCAAACGCACGTTGCTCAAGCTTCCCGAACCGCCCGGCAAGGTCGCGCCGCCCACCAGGGTCAGGCGGCCCTTGAGATCGCGGAAGTCGGTGAGCCCGCCGTCGAAGGCGAGGGTTATATCCTGGCCGGCCCGGGCCCGCACGCTTATCGATTGCGCCTTCCCCAGCACGCCCGACAAGGCTACGGCCAGCGAGTCCCGGAACAAAGGTTCCGCATCCGAAACGGTAACGCCGCGGATGATCAGGGTGTCCCCCCGTCCCGACACGGAGGCTTCCTTGATGGCGAAGGATCGTTCCTCGCCCGCCAGGGCCAGCCCGGTCACCCGCCAGGTTCCATGGAAGCCCTTTCCCGAGGCGAAACCGAGAGCGCCGTCCACCTGCCCGGCGCGTAAGGGCGGCGTAGGCAGGAAGGCGGCCAGGGCCTTGGCCAGATCGAAGCGCTCGGCCCTAAGCGAAATTTCCTCCACGTCGGCGGGGCCCACGCCTTTTAGCTCGTAGAATTGCCGTCCATGCAGGCGTACTCGGCCCGCGGCCGATAAAGCGTTGCCCCCCAAGGATGCACTCGCCTCCCGCAAGTCCATCCGCTCCGCGTCCCAAGCCGCCCGTAGGGACGCGGCCACCGCGTCCTTGCGATAATGCCCTTCCGCGGTCAAGGCGAGGGAACCCGCGCGTGCCTTCCGATCCCAAACGAAATCGGTCGTAAGGCGCGGGCCATAGGCGGCCAAGGAATCGAGTCCGCGATAGGGTATGTGGTCCGGGGCCAGGTTGCGCGCATGGACTTCCACCTTCCCCGGTCCCGACTGGGCCGCCTCCAGCGATCCGAATTCCGGACTCGCGAGCCGTACCGTGGCCGGCGGCCCCGCCTTTCCCATCTCCACGCGCCCCGACAAATCCCACGCCGCGCCCTTCCGCCACAAGCGCGCAGGTCCGAGAACGATGGCGCCTTGGGCGTAGCGGAAGCCGGCCCGCAGCGAATCGGCTGAGACGCCATAGGCCCGCAGCGCGCGAGCCTCCAAGGTCGCTTCGACCGCGCCCTGGCGGACTTCGCCGGCGATATGCGCTTGCGTGAAAGCCACGTTGGTATCGGTGAAGGCCAGCATCCAGGCCTCGCGCGGGGCCGCGTCCAGGGAGAAGGTACCTTCCCAGGGCGGCAGGGACGGCACGGTAACGCGCGAACTACCCGTAGCCGGAGCGTTACTCTTTCCCCGCGCCCCGGCGGTCCGCCGCAAATCGACCTCCAGGCGCGATCCGTCCCCGGTCACAAGCGCGGCCTTGACGGCCTCCGGCGAGACTCGGGCATCCTCCACGTCCAGATCGGCAGGCAGGCTCTTCCCGCCCACCACGGCCCGGAAGCCGCGCATGCGGCCGCGCAGGGTAACCTGGGCGTGACGGGCCAGGAAGGCGGGGAAGGCAAGGGAATCGGGGGAATCGCCCGCCTTGGCACCGGCCGCCACCGCCAGGCCGCCTTGCAGATCCGTCTGGGTCCCGCCGCCGCTGCCGCGCAGGGACCATTGGCCGGAGCGTCCGCCGAAATCGAAGCGCAGGGAAATCGCCTGGTCCGGCAGGCTTAAAGGGAGATTCCGCGGCAGGCCGGCGACGCGCAGATCCAACTTCACCCGGGCCGACAGCTCCTGGGAGCGGCCGAGCTCGGCGTCGAGGGCGACGGCTTCCCCTCGCGGCAAGGTCGAGGCAAGCCCCAGGGCTTGCGAATACGGACGCGTGGACGCGACGCGCGCGCGCAGCGTTCCCGTCATCCGCGTAAGATCAGATTTAGCGAGACGAACATCGAGCGAGGCGCTGTCCTTCCCGCGCCCCCAGGCGACGGAGGCGGCCAGGCTATCCCGGCCCGCCCAATCGGCCGAAGCCCGCATGCGATGGACCAGGCCTGCCGTGGCCCGGGCCTTGATCGATGCTATCTCTAGCGAGACATAATACCCTCCGCGGGTCCGCGCCTTGATGCCTTCCGCATCCGCCAGCGGGGCCAGGGAATCGGCCGCGGTATCGCGCACCACCAGGCGCTTGATGCGCAAGTATGCGTTACCCGGAATCTTGAATTCGGGAAAAGGGATGGAATCGCGGCGCGCCTTGGCCGTATCCCTCCGCGCATGGACGCCCGTATCCGGACCCGGCCGGACGCGGATGAAAACGCTGTCCAGCCGCAAACGCGCCGAAGGTTGGAAATGCAGAAGGCTGCCGAACAGATCCGCGGAGAGCCGCAGCCCCGTCGCCCGGACGTCCATGGCGGGGCTCTCGTACACGGCGGAATCCGCATCGAGGTCGAGGCTCCAGCGGAAGCGTGGGGAATAAAACCGGAAAGCGCCCGGCCCCGCCTTCGACTCCTTCGCCAGGTAGTGCTGAACCGCCCAGCGCCCGCCGAACCATACTGCGAGGAACAGACAAAGCCCGAAGGCGGCCACTCCTATCGCGATCCGTTTTAACCATTTGCCCATGAAATGCCTGATAGAAGATAAATGGCGAATCGGATTGGCCATCCGAAATCGGGGCCTTTGCGCCCTTTCCGTGTCGAATAAATTTACACCCCAATCCCTTCTTCCTCCCCTGAACCTCAGATTTGGCAAGGAGTTATGACCTTTCCTTTAACACGAAACTGTCGGCTGTTATTACCTTTTTTTGGGTCGGGCTGCTTTTCGGACGTCACCCTTCGCAATCGCGAAGGCTCTAATCAGAGAACCAAGGAACCATGTCCATCAACAAGCGTTCACGCAATCGGGCCGTCATGCTGGCCGCCGCCGGACTGGTTTGGTTCCTCTTCTCGTGTAACCAGACGGACAAGGACCTGGGCGCGGGGCCCATCGGTCCGGGCACCGGTTCCGGTTTGGACACCAGTTCCTGGGTCAGGGATTCCGTTTCCGGGAACATGAGCATTTTCGCGACGCCGCAAACCCTGAAGGCAGGAAACAAGGCGCGCGCCACCATTACCGTCCGGGTCTTCGACGCCAGCCACAACCCCCTTCGCAATCGCCTGGTCAAATTCGCCGCTTCCATAGGCACCATTTCCGCCAGCGATACCACCGATGCGGACGGCATGGCCACGGCCACCTACGCGGGCATTCCCCGCAACGCGGAAGCGCATATCCTGGCCTCCGCCGACGTGGGGGATTCCGTGGCCGTGGTGGGCACCTCGGTGCAATTGCAAGGCCTTACCGTGACCGTGACCCCGCTTTCCCTGGATACCCTCATCGGCGAAGCCGTGCCGGTGACCGTGACCGTGCGGGACGGCGAGGGTGAGGCCGTGGCGGCGGCAGCGGTGAAACTCCAAGGAGCCGCGGACCAAGGCGGAGTCACCGACGGGGCGGGCCAATTCCGTACCACCGTGAATAGCGCGGATGAAAAGGAAGCCAAGGTCACCGCCAGCGCCTTGGGCGCAGAGGGATCAGCCACCGTCGGCTTCTGGAAATCCCCCTTCTTCGCCCGCTCCCGCACCTTGCTCCTCTTCGCCGATCCGCCCCGCATCCCGGCTACCGACGGGCAGACCTCGAGCATCAAGGCCGTCCTCTATGACGAGAACCATAACCCGGTGGCCGGCAAGCTGGTCACCTTCGCCGCCAGCCAGGGCCTCATCACCCCCTCCGCGACCACCGATTCCGCCGGGGCCGCCCGCGCCACCTTCCAGGGCTTCGCCCAGAACGCCGACGCCCTCATCACCGCCAGTTACACCCAAGGCGATTCGGTGCGTACGGCCACCACCACGGTCACCCTGGCCGGCCTGCAAATCGAAGTGAAGCCGAGCGTGGAGGAAGCCGTGATCGGCGATACCGTGCCCGTTTCCATCCACATGCGCGACGCCGCGGGCCAAGCCCTTCCCGACGTGCAGATCACCCTGAAGGGAGCCCTGCAATCCTCCCTGCGCACCAATCCCTCCGGCACGGCCACCGCCACCGTAACCAGTTCCTCGCTGGCCACCCTGGCCGTTTCGGCCACCGCCCTGGGCGCCGCCGATAGCGCCAAGATCACCTTCCTGAGCGAGCTTCCGACCGGCAACGTGGTTTCCAAACCCGCGGTCGGCAACCTGCGCATCTTCGTGGATCGCTCCAAGCTCAAGGCCAGCAACACCGACGAAACCCCGGTACGCGTCATCGCCTTCGACAAGTTCAACAACCCGCTCTCCGGCCGCCTGGTGCGCTTCACCGCCAATTTCGGCATCATCACCGCCAGCGATTCCACCAACGACCGCGGCGAGGCGACGGCCACCTATCGCGCCGTGCCTTATAACACCGACGTACGCATCACCGCCTCGGTGACGGTGGACGATTCCACCCTGGCGGTGGCGACCACGGTGACCTTGACGGGCCTGGAAGTGGCCGTGCGGCCGCAAGTGAGCGACGCCCTGCTCAATGCCACCGTGCCCGTGTCCATCCGCGTCCTGGACGGATCCGGGAATCCCGTCCCGGACGTCACGGTGAAGTTCAACGGCAATCCCGGCTTCGGCACTACCGACGGCGACGGCATCTTCGTCACCGCGATCACTAGCGGAACGCAAAAGCGCATCCTCATCAACGCCCAGGCCCTGGGCGCCGAGGATACCGGCTTCGTGGATTTCTGGGCCAAGCTCCCGGGCAACCCCAATACCGGCGTAGACTCGATCCGCCAAATGCGCATCTTCTCCTCCCGCTCGCAATTGCGCGCGGACAATTCCGATTTCGCGGTCATCTCCGTTATCCTGACCAACGAGAACAACAATCCCGCCCAGGGCGAAACGGTGAAATTCACCAGCGACCTGGGCATCATCACGCAAACGGCGACGGTGGACAGCACGGGCCGCGCCACCGCCATCCTGCATAGCGCGCCGGTGAACGGCACGTGTAATGTGGAGGCCACGGCGGTGGGCCGGAACCTGTCCGCGACCACGCAGGTGGTCTTCAGCGGGGTGACCTTGCAATTGGCCACCAACCAGACCGATTTGAAGGTGGGCGAATTGGCGAGCCTGACGGCGACCTTGCGGGATGCCTCGGGCAATGCCATCGGCGGTGACGCGGTCGCCTTCACCCTTTCGGGGTCGGGAACGTTCGACAACGGCGGCGCGGCCTACAATACCGTGCTCCGGCCGGACGGGACGGCCCTGGTACGCGTCAGCGCCAGCCAGTCGGGGACCATCGTGGCCAAGGCCTCCGCGCTGAACACGGTGGATTCGCTCACCTTAAGATTCTCGAACAATACCTTGAGCCTGAGCGCCTCCAAGCCCGCGCTCTCCGTAGGCGGGACCGATTCGACCCTCATCACGGCCACCTACGTGAACGGCTCCAATGCGCCCGTCAGCGGCGTCACCATCGCCTTCGCGGCCAATGCCGGTACCATCGTTACGGCCTCCGCCACCACCGACGGCAACGGCAAGGCCGCGACCTGGTTCAAGAGCGCCACCTTCGCGGGCACCGCCACCGTGCAGGCCACCGGGCCGGCGGGTTCGGCGCAAATCCCCATCGACTTCCAAGCGGGGACCGCCAAAGCCATCAAGCTATCGGTCACCGCGGACAACATCGCCGTGAACGGCGGGATCGCGAACCTGACGGCGAAGGTCTCGGACGCGCAAGGCAACCTGGTCTCGGGGCAGGCGGTGAATTTCAAAATCATCCAGGGACCGGGAGGCGGCGAAGCCATCCTGAAGCCGGTGGCGACGACCCAATCCGGCATCGCCCAAAGCCAACTGGCGGCGGGAAGCGTTCCCAGCGGATACCGGGGAGTCCTGGTGGCAGCCTCGGCGGGCGGATTCTCGGACACTTCGAAGCTGACCATCTCCGGGCCGGCCAGCATCGTAACGGTGTCGCGGCCGCAAGACGATTCAGTGCCAGTGGGAAACGGCGGCGTACAGGATGAGACCACCTTCGAGTTCTTCGTGGGCGCCGTCGTGCAAGACGTGAATGGCAACATGGTGGCCGATGGCACCGAGGTGCACTTCAGCGCAGTGGTTACCGGTGCGAGATATGCCACCCGAGCCCTAGATCATTGGGACGGGCTGGGCGGAACGGCCGATGCCGTGAAACCGATCTACAAGTACATCTATCACGACATCCCATTCGAGGACGTAAACAACAACTTGAAGAACGATCCTGGCATCGATCCCGATCTCGACGGAAATCCAAGCGTGCTCAGCCGAGGAGAGGACGTGAACGGGGATGGGAACTTCGACTGGCAAGCGGGGGTCAACGACTTCTGGTACGATTTCAACGGAAACGGGAAATGCGATACCAATGGCATGGAGGATACCATCATGGTCCAGGGTAAGATGGTATACGCGGATCTCAACAACAACGGGAGATGGGATACCAGCGAAATCGATGGCAAGAACCACACGGGACCCTGCATTGAACCTGCGAGCGGAGATTTCCCCTTCATGCGTCGTGAAGTCCGTGATTTTTTCCAGGATTTCCGCTTTTATACCAACGATTTCGCGGTCGCCATTGAGGTCTCGGCGGTCACTAAGGACGGCGTCGCCCATGCGCGCCTGCGTTACCCCCGGCAATTCGCCAGGCGCCTGATCGTAAGCGTGAACGCCGAAGCCAACGGCATCCGGGATCGCGATGGGGAACGGTTCGTCCTTCCGGTGGTGGGGAAATAGCATGAGAGCCTCAGCCGTATCGCGCGTGTTACTTGTCGCCTCGGTCTTGGCCGGAGCCGCGCGCGCCGAATTCCCCCTGGAGTCCATGGCCTCCAATCGCCTCGGCCTCCAATACGGGTTCGACTTCCGCGGCCAGGACATCACCAGCCAGGATGTGCCTTCCCATGAAATCCTCCACACGCTGAACCTGGGATATTCGCCCATCCCCTATCTCGGGCTCGAGGCCGGCATCGGCGCGGATCAGTTGTCCGTGGATCGTTATAACGGCGCCCGCTTCAGCGGCGGATACGGGCTCGCGCCCTTGTTCGGCGCCACCCTGGCTTCGCCGTCCCTCTTCGAACTGCTCCGCGTCGCCGGAGGCGCGCGCTTTCTCTACCTCGACAGCGAGGACGACCGGGGCTACGCCTATTCCGGCTGGGTGTCCTCCCCCTTCCTATCCATCATCCTTTCCCCATCGGGATACTTCGACCTGGAGGCGGGCGCCCGCGGGCACCTGATCAATGGCGAGATGCAGGGACCGAGCGGGCCTACGCAAACCTTTTCGAATCGGCAGACCGTACGCGGCTTCGTTTCCATCACCCTCAAGTCGCCCTCCGAGTTCGCCTTCCTGACCATCGACGCCGATTTCTCCCCGGCCGCCGATCCGGATTGGTCCAACGGTCCGCGCGAAGCCTCCATAGGGGTTTCCTTCGGCACCCTACTCGGTTGGAAGGCGAAGCCGCAAGAGGCGAAGACCGCGCCCATCTACTTCCCGGCCTATCCGGAGATGAAGGAAAAGCAGAAGCAGATGGAAGAGGAGCTGGAGTAGCCATGGGCAAGTTCAGTTACAAGGTGCGGGACCGGGAAGACCGGGTGCTGTTGGGCACCATGGAAGCGGTCACGGCCGATGAGGTCTTGGAGAAGCTGAACCAGAAATCCTTGCTGCCCATCGTCGTGAAAGAGCTGACCGAAGGGGAGGCACGGCCCGGCAAATCATTCGGGGATACGATGCGCGAAGGCTTCCGCAATAGCCGGAACCGCGTGCCCTATAAGGAAGTCGTGTTCTTCACGCGCCAATTAGCGACGATGATCGGCCAAGGAGTGCCGCTTTCCCGGGCGCTGGATCAACTCACCAAGGGCGAAAGGCCGGTTTTCCAGAAAATCATCCAACAGGTAGCGGACGACATTTCCACCGGCCTCACCCTTTCGGACGCGGTGGCCCGCCATCCGGGAGCCTTCAACCCGATGTACGTGGCCATATGCCACTCCGGCGAGGTAGCCGGCGCGCTGGACAAGGTTCTGGACGGCATGGCGACCTATATGGAGAACGTGGAAATCATGCGCGGCAAGGTGAAAACCGCCATGCGTTATCCCATCTTCATCGCCGGTTTCGTTTCGCTGATGTTGTTCGGTATCATGTGGAAGCTGGTCCCCACCTTCGAGAATATCTACTCCAGCATGGGCGCCGTACTGCCTGTTCCCACCCAGATCCTCATTTCCGTTTCCCATCTGGTGCGGCAAAATACCATCCTCGTTTTCGCCGCCGTCATTTCCATCATCGTCCTTTTCAAATTCCTCATGACCAAAGACGATTTCCGCGTGGGCTTCCAAAAAACCATCCTCAAGGTTCCCGTCTTCGGGGGCATCCTCCAGAAAAACATTTGGGCCACCTATTGCCGAACCATGGCGCTGCTAATGGAAGCCGGCACGCCCATCCTCAAGGCCACGGAAATCGCCGGAGCCACGGTCAGCAACAGCTATTTCACCCGTAAGCTCGAAGGCATCTACGGAAGCTTGCGCAAGGGAGAGTTGCTCAGCGAAGCGTTATCGGCCAGCGGCCTTTTCCCGGTCCTGGTGATCCAATTGGTGTCCACCGGGGAAACCAGCGGCCGCGTGGACGAACTACTCCGCAAGGCCGCCGAGTTCTACGAGCGGGAGACGCGGAACGTGGTCGATTCCCTTTCCCAAATCATCGAGCCCTTCCTCATCGTGGTTTTGGGCGGGGTGGTGGGCTCGGTCCTGCTCGCCCTGTACATGCCGATTTTCAGCGTAGGCAAATACATCCATTGAGAAACAATGCGAAATCTACGTTTGGAAACATCACGATTTTTCCCCGGTCGGAGAATATGTTCTCGCCGGGAGCCCGATCCTTCGAGTGCCAACCCTAATTGGAATCCTTCATCATCAGGAGATTGTGATATGATTAACGGTTTTAACTTTCGCAACCGGGTCCACGGCCAGAAGGGGTTCACCCTGGTGGAAGTAATCGTGGTGGCGATCATTGTGGCGGCGTTGGCGGCCGTGGCCATTCCCTTGTACAACAGTTACGTGGCGTCCTCCCGTAATAATGCGGCCGCTAACGCGGCCGGCTCTGTGGCTTCATTCATGGGAGCATGCGTCAATCAATCCGGGACCGTCACGGGCCCTACAGTCACTGCAGCAACCCTATTTAGCGGTCCACGTGTCCTGACTTGCACCTATGCAGGGGGCACCACCACCATCTCGGTTCCCGCTGGAATTGACATGACCATTTCCAGTCTGACCGCCTCGCCTGGATCCGTCGTTGCTAGCCCCACCGGATCGGTTGTGGTCCAAACCTACAACTTCTGAGTCAGGATCCTTGCCCTCCAACTTCCGGCATTCGGCTAAGGCGATTGGGGCGTTACGCGCCCCCTTGCGCCACCGCCAACCCCACCGGACCGCCGCGGCCGGTTTCACATTTATAGAGGTGATTGTGACTGCCGTTATCGTGGGGATTCTTGCCGCCGCGTCGATTCCCGTATACACGGGATTTTTAAACTCCCAGCGCATTGATACGCTCAAGAACATCGCGCAAATGACCGCTGCATCGGCGAACATCTACTCGCGCCGCACGAATTCCGCGCCGACCTGCGCCAATACCGCGGCCTGTGTTACCTTGCTTGGGATTTTCGTGTCCGATCCGGCTCAGTTCAATATTCAAATCTCCGGAAACACGGTTACAGTCACGGATCTCTACCACGGGAACGTCTCGCCGCAAACGGCGACCTTCTAAGGGTTGCGGAAGATGCTTCCCCTTCCCCCTCCGCGATCATACCGGGGATGCGACGGCTTCACTTTGATCGAAGTAATGGTGGCCGCGCTCTTGTTGGGAATCGTCATTTCCGGGGCGACTTCGCTCCTCGGCACCGGGCGCACTCTGGAGGGAGCCGGCGGACTGCGCTCTCAGGCCCTGCGCTTGGCTTCGAACTCGATGGAGAGAATCACGCATCACCATTCCGCCTATCCAATCTCCCCGGCGCCCCAAGTCTCCGCGTCCAATCCCAATCTGACTACCGAGTCGGGGGCCGTCTGCGCCGCCAACCAGTCCGACTCCATATACCCGATTTCGGCAGTGCTGTGGGCCGACGCGGACGGGGGGGGCAACATAGTGAGCGTAACCTACCAGCGGATCTGCGTCAGGCTCATCTGGACTTGCGGAGGCCTGGCCGACAGCGTCGTGCTCCGGAAAAGGATCGCGAACGTACAATGAGGACGAAGGCGGGATTCACCCTTGTCGAGATCCTGGCCGGAGGCGTCATCTCGACAGTTCTGGCCGGCGCCATGCTGTCCCTTTTCTACCTGGTCACGGGCAATATCAAGGACAGCGCGGCCAACTCCCGGCTGCTGCGCACCCAAACCGTCGCGGAGGACCAGCTCAGGCGGGCCGCAAGGAAAGCGTACGGGGTAAAGCTTTCGCAGGCCGAGGTCTCAAAGGGGCATGGCGGCCTGGGAGACATTGCCACCATCGCGGCTGATGATCCGGTCGCGTATACCGCCTTGACGGAGATCTGGCTCTATCAAGCCGATCCCGATGGCCTCATCGGCGCGTATAAGGTTTCGGCGGGGAGTTCCCAGGATACTTTGAAGGAGTGGGTGAACGGAGCCTTCACCCCAATGCGTATCGGCTCGGATACGGTGTTGCTCACTCGGGCCGGTAGCTCTTTCTCCGTTTTCCCCAACCGGCGGGGTATCGCTTTCGACATGCGGTATCGGATCCAAGAGAACGGGAACAGTTATGCTGCTCCCGTTCTCGTCGATTCGGTTCTATGTAGGGCGCAACTATGAAGAGGCAGCGGGGATCCATCCTTGCCGGCGTGGTGGGCCTTACCGTCGTTGTTACCGCCGCCTTGGGGGGCTTCCTGGTCATGGTAGGAAGCAGTAATCGGATCGAGGCCGATTCCGAAACGGAAACCCAACTGCACTATGCCGCGGAATCGGCGATGGACATGGGGCTTCGTTGGCTGCGGACCTACCCGGTTACGAAGACGAACGTCAGTAATTGGCCCGCGGCACCCATCACCCTTAATTCGGCCACGGGCGACTTCACCCTTCAAGACGGAGCGTGGGTGAAAGTCATATTTTCAGCCAGCCCCGCAGAGTTCGAGGCGCATAAGCTCCGTTGTTTCGCGACATTGGGCAGCGGCAGGGACACGCTGGAAATCAATTACTATCTGGCATTGACAACGCAGGTTCAGGAAGACGAGGGTGGCACCACGTTATATGGGTTGGCCACGGCCCAGTGGCGGGAAACCATTCACCCGGGACATTGAAGGAATCATGACCAAAAGGACGATTCAAGCCACCAAGCCGGGCAAGATCCTGGGTATTGAGCATGACCACCTGGGCATCCGGTGCGCGCGGCTCTCCAGCGACGGCCGAGGCAGCTTCACGGTCGATAAGCTGGAGGAAATCAAGGGCGACTTCGCCGAAGATAACGCGTTGTTGGAAGGCCTGCGCCAAGTCCGATCGATCTTCGGCGTCTCCGCCCGGGATACGGTGGTGACCTGCCTGGCGGGCAAGCAGATATTCGCTTCCCAAATCGAATTCCGCCGCCTGAGCCTGGAGGAGATGGATCAGGCCTTGCGGTTGGAACTGCGTAAGACCGTGCACTTCGAAGTGGCGACATCTACGCTTGATTACCAGATCCTGCCGGGCGAGGATGAATCCAGCGGCGGTCCGGTGCAGGTGATGGTGGCCCTGGCCGCCAATGCCCTGCTCAATCGGAGCTTGCAATTGCTGGAGAGAGCCGGTTTACAACCCTCGGCGGTGGACGTACTACCGGTGGCTATCGCGAATGCCCTGTGGTCCTTAGCCGACGGCACGGCCGATCACCCCCTCATCGGGCTGCACGTAGGCGCGCAGATCTCCACCATCGTCATCGTTAGCGAGCATTCCCCCTTCTTCAACCGGACCATTTACTTCGCCGCCGAAGACATGTTCCGCAAGGAAGCCAATCCCGCCGACCGCGACAAACGCTTGCAATCCCTGTCCGATGAAGTTTCCCGATCCCTCCTGTTTTATGAGAAGAACTATGGGCTTTCCGGATACCAGGGCATCTTCCTGCTGGGGGATTACCTCGACGGGAATGGGCTCATCCCTTCCCTGAACCGCCAGACTTCCCTGCCGATCCGCAAAATGGATCTGCCGGCCAAGCTGGGCTATCAGAAGGGGCAGAACCCGGGCCATTTCGACCTAGCGGTAGCCCTGGCCTTGAGGGGGGACTCATGATCGCCGTCAAGACCGGAGGAATGTACCGTATCAATCTGATCCGGGATTTACGCGAAAAGGAATTCCGCCAGGAACGGAAGCAGCGCATGGCCCTGATTGTGGGGATCGGCTGTTTCGGGTTTTTCTTCATCTCCGTCCTCTATTCCGCACTCACCATCTGGCAGATGGAAGAAGTTCTGAAAAGGGAACGGGTAAAAGTCGAACATCTGAAACAGGAATACCAGAAATACACGGCCACGCGACTGATCGTGGACAAAGCCGACTTGGAATTGTTGAACAGCCTGCAAGGCAAGGGGGTTTTCTGGACCAAGAAACTCGCGGCAGTGGCCAAATACCTGCCCGAGAATTATTGGATCACCCAATTCAGCTTTTCCGCCGAACGCCTCAGGGTTTCGGGATACGGCTACGTAGGGCCGCAACAGAACCAGCTGATCGTATTAAACGGCTATATGGACAAGCTGCGGACGGACACCACCTTCGCGGATGTTTTCAAGGTTATCCAATTAGTCTCCGCGGATCGCAGTAACGACGTTGGGCAGGGGCGTTGCGCGTTCGAATTCACGGCCGACACCGATGCTAGGAAGGCGGCCCAATGAAGTCCAGCGAAGGCATGTTGATCGCCATGGCGGTGGCCGCCGTGGCCGTAGTCCCGCTCGACCTGTTCTACACCTCCCGGTTCGTGCCCCGTTTCCAGGAGATCGAAAAGCAGAGGATTATCACCTCCAACCAAATAGCCACGGCCAAGATCGTTTCGGAAAACCTCAACCACGTCCGGGAGCTGGTTTTTCGCAACATGTCCTTCGCCGGCCAGAAAGACTCTATTTCGCATGAGGCCATCCTCTTTGAATTCCTGACTACATGCGTAAACGATCTCAAAATGAAGCTGGTGTCGGTCCGGCCCTCCCCACCTTCGGTGCAAGGCAGGGTCAGCATCAACGGGTACGACATCCTTATGGAAGGGGATTTCTTCCGGTTCGGGGAGTTCTGCTCCAAGCTGGAAAACAGCCAACGTTTGCTCGCGGTTACCGCATTCGAAGTTTCCCAACGTGGCAAAGAGGCGGATGCCTCAACGCCGGTCAAAGGGGGGAAAACCGCCGCCGCGCACGAATCCGCGCCGGAGGTTCGCGGTATCGCCATCAAACTCCATCTCGATACTTTCGTTGTCAGGAAGGGGGGCTGAGGTATGCGCATTTCCTCCTTTTCCATGGCGGCTGTTCTCGCTATGCTCCTGGCCTTGGGGTTGGCCCTGCGCATCTATTCCCAAAGCAACGGATTCCATACCATGGTCAATCAATCCTTGGCCACTACCGAAGGCTATGACCAGAAATTCATCGATATGGTCGATCGCCTTGAGGAAGCCCTTACGCGGCGCGCCAGCTTCGCCTATCCCGGCGGCAAGGATCCCATGACGGGCCGCCGCCGCGAGGTCGCCGACCCCGGCGCGGTCGCGCCCAGCCGAACCGTTGCAACCGCCGCCAAGCCCATGCAAGCAGGCAAATCCAAGGCGGCCGGAAAAGCCAAGCCGGATAGCTCTTTCCAGCTTCCGGCCGCCCCGCCCCAGGACAAAGTCAAACTCACCGCCATCATCGCCGACGACTACGGACAGCACACCGCGATCGTAATGGACGGGGAACGTTCCTTGTCGGTGGACGTGGGGGACCTGGTCGGGAATCGCAAGGTCACCAAGGTTTCCAGCAAAGACATCACCATGGAAGACGATTCCGCGATCTATGTATACGATCTCGCCGGCAATCGCAGCTATCAGAAGAAATGAGGCCGTACCGCATGCTGAAAAATCCTTTACCGCGCATCGCCTGCATGCACCTATTGGCCCTGCTATACGCCCTACCTGCGGCCGCCGCGCCATTGGGTTCGCCCACCGCCTCGGGTCCGTCGGCGCCGGCCCTTGAGGCCAAGTCCGAATCCCCCATCATCACCAAAGATCCCAACCCTCAGCTCCGCATTCCCATCTCCCTGAACGCCCAAGACGCCAACCTCTCGGAGATCCTGAAGGTACTGGCCGATCGTTCGAGCATGAACTTCGTGGCGGGCGAAGGCGTGCAGAAGGCCAAGATCACCATCATCCTCAACAAGACCCCGGTCGCGGAAGCCATCGATCTCATCGTGCGCGCCGCCGGGCTGTCGTACGAGATCATAGGCAATTCCGTGCTGATCGGCGAAGCCGGCAAGCTCAAGGACGAGGTCGGGCAGTCCGGTTACGTCATCGCCCTGAACTACGCCGACGCCGAAGAGGTGGCGGCGATGCTGGCCGACTTCTCCAAGAACGTGAAAGTGGACAAGGGCGGAAACCGCCTGATCGCGTACGCCAGCCCGCGCGTCATCAACGAGATCGAGCGCATCGTGCGATCCATCGATCATCCGCATACCCAGGTGCTGCTGGAGACCCGTCTCATCGAGGTTACCCTGGACAACAACGACAAGTACGGGATCGACTGGGGCAATCTGTCGCCCATCTCGACCAGCCTATCGTTCCCTCAGGTCAAATCCACGGAGGCTTACCTCCTGAAGAACGGCGTGAGGGGGCCGATCAGCTTGAATCTGCTCCTCGATATGTTGATCCAGAGCGGGGACGCGCGCGTGCTGATGAACTCCAAACTGACCACCACCAATAACCGCGAAGCCAGCCTCCTTATCGGGCAAAAGATCCCGTACGTGATCCAGTCCTACAACACCGCGGCCTCGGCGGGCACCGGAGCCAACCTGCAGGTCGAGAAGGAAGAGGTGGGCGTGAAAATGAAGATGCTGCCGCACGTCAACGAGGATTCGGAGATCACCTTGGTGCTAGAGCCCGAGGTCAGCTCCATCACCGGCTTCAAGGGGCCCAACCAGGATTTGCCCCTGGTGAAAGTGCGGACCGCGAAGACGACCGTGCGCGTGGCCGACGGGCAGACCGTTTTCTTGGCCGGCCTGCTTTCGGAAGAGGAGACGGAAGAACTCAGCAAGCTTCCGATATTGGGGCAGATTCCGTTGATCGGAGCGTTGTTCACTCACCGTCTGAAGACCAAAACCAAGACCAACCTCATCATCGAGGTGAAGCCGCGCATCATCCGGAAGTCCTCGGACCTGGCCTTCGAAGGCGCGGCGGCCAAACCCGATTCGACGGCGGCGAAGTAGCTACAGGGCCGCGACGGGGATCGAAAAAATCTTCGGCCCCAATGGCAGTGCCCGGTCGGCGAGACAGATCAAGCCTCCCGGTCCGATGGGCATCCCCATCTTTTCCAGAACCTGGAAATGCCGCGTGTCATCTTTGCGGGGCGAGGCAGTCTTCTTGAACTCCAAGGGATACACGGTGCCATCCTGGATGATCAGCAAGTCGATCTCCTTCTGATCCTTATCGCGATAAAAATAGAAGGGCGCGGATTTGCCGGTATGCCAGTATCCTTTCAGAAGCTCGGCCAAGATCCACGTTTCCAAAATGGCTCCCGACATCGCCCCCGATTCCAAGGTACCCGGATCGGACCATTTGGTGAGATAGGCGCATAAACCCGTATCCAGGAAATACAGCTTGGGAGTCTTCACCATCCGTTTGGTGACGTTGTTGAACCAGGGTTCGAGCAAGTAGACGATCCCCGATGCTACCAGGATAGAAAGCCAGCTTTTCGCGGAGTGCGGGTTGATTCCCGTATCCTTCGCGAGATCGGCAAGGTTCAATAATTGCCCCGTCCTCGCCGCGGCCGCGCGCATAAATCTCAGGAAGGCAACTTCATCCCCGACACGCGCCAAGTCGCGAACATCGCGCTGTAGATAGGTCTGCACATACGAGGAATAGAACAGGTTCCAGTCGGCGTCAGGATTCACCGCAAGGGTAGGGAAGCTACCGCGCCAGATCTGTTGGAATAATTCCCGCAAAGGCAGTGAACCGCCGGTGCGTAAGCGGGCTGCGATAGTATCGGAATCGGGAATGAAGGGACGGCTTTCTCCGGGTTGGCCCAAAAGCTCCCTGCGCGAGAGTCCGAGCAATTGGACGACGGCCATCCGGCCCGCCAGGGATTCGGGCACTCCTTTCATGAGGTGGAATTGCTGGGACCCCGTAAGCCAAAATGCGCCCTCTTCGCGATGTTCGTCCACCGCCATTTTGATATAGGGAAGCAGCCCCGGCGCGTATTGGATTTCATCGATGAGAATCGGCGGCCGATAAGTTTGGAAAAAGAGGGCGGGATCCTCATTCGCCAAGGCGAGGGAGGCCGGATCGTCCAGGGTCACGTAGGTCCGGCTGGCTTTACTCTGATGCCGGAGAAAGGTCGTCTTTCCGACCTGCCGTGGCCCCGTAATCATAAGGGCTGGGAAGTGCCTTCCGATTTTTTCGAGGGAGACTTCCAGAGTTCTGGCAAAATACTTGGCTTTAAGCATCGTCTATAATGTATCCTAACTACATTATAGACGAAAGTATTGGCCTTATCAAGCTCAAAAAGCCAATTATGGGGGAGGGCGCTACCCAAAATTGGATCGAAAGATTTCCTATCCATGGGTAAAATTACGGTATATTTACCCACATGTACGAAAGATTTATAGCCCCCATCCTGGGTAAGAGCAAGAAAAGCCTGCTTTTGCTAGGACCGCGCCAAGTCGGGAAATCCACACTCCTGAAATCCTTGGCGCCTGATCTCTCCCTCAACTTCGCGGAGCCGCGCACGTTCCGGGAGTACGTTTCCAGACCGGAAAGATTAGGCGAAGAGTTGGAAGCGGTGGACGCCAAGGTGAAAACCATCCTGCTGGACGAGGTCCAACGGGTGCCTCAGATCCTAGATGTGGTGCAAGTGCTCTTGGATGAGCGCCCGGGAAGGTTCCGCTTCTTATTGTCGGGCTCCAGCGCACGCAAATTGAAGCGCGGGCATGCAAATTTGTTGCCGGGCCGGATCCAGGTCCATCATCTTCACCCCCTCACAGCCGGAGAGTTGGGCGTCGATTTTAATCCTGAGCATGCCATGGCCCATGGCACGCTCCCTGGGATATACCGGGAAACGGATCCGGACGAACGCTCCCGGGACCTTACCAGTTACGCTGATACCTATCTCAGGGAGGAAATCCAAGCCGAGGCGTTGGTGCGCGACGTAGGGGCTTATGGGCGCATGTTGGAACTCGTAGCGGCATCCTCGGGGCGCATCCTCAATCTCAATGCGCTTTGCGGGGACGCGGGCATCCGCTATGAGACGGCCCGCCGCTATCTGGACGTCCTTTTGGAAACCTTGGTCGCCTTCCAGGTTCCCGCGTGGAGCGGCAACGATCGGGCCGGGCTGGTTGCCCATCCGAAAATCTTCCTGTTCGATTTAGGGGTGAGGAACGCTTTGCTAAGGAGACCGTTAGATCGCCCCTCGGAAGATGAAAAGGGGCTTCTTTTCGAACATCTTGTCGCCTACGAAATACACCGTCGCCTAGGGACGCTGTGGCCCGAAGCCAAGCTATCCCATTTCCGCAATCGGCATGGTTCCGAGGTGGATTTCGTGCTCGAGGCCGGGCGGGAAAGCTGGGGTATCGAGGTCAAAGCGGGCAAGGATTCGGAAGGACTCAAGATCGCTGGCCTAGCCGCTCTCAAGGAGCGGCTACCGAAATTGGCGCGGCGCATGGTGGTTTTCATGGGCCGGAAAAAGCAAGTGCGCGACGGAATCGAATTCCTTCCGTTTTCCGAATTCCAGAAGGAACTCCCACCCGGGTGAAGGGGCCACCGGGTTACGCCCGGGCCCCCAATACGGTCGATATGTCCTAGGGGAAAGGCGAAAATCCGGGGCGCCCGCCCTCCAAGTCCGCAACCGACCCAAACACCCTTCGGGCGACGGGGGCTGCGGGCCTTGGGGGAATAGTGCTACCTTTATGGATTGCTCGCCGTCGGATGGGTTTCCGCCGGTCGCCTTCGGTACGTATATGACTCCGATCTTGACCCAAACCGTTCCCCAAGCAGGAAGCGCAGTGGAGAATCATTCGCCTCTCAAAACCACCTTGCTGGCCTACCGGAAGGATTCGCTGCATCAATTCGCGCAGCTCCTGAAGAGCGCCGAGGTGGCCCCCTTCCTACAGCTCTTTGCCGGCAACTTCTCCCATGCCGACAAGCTCCAATGCGAAATGGCCCTGGCCATCTTCGGCCCGGGCGATTCCTTGGAAAGCTTCATCCAGGACATGGCGACCCTGAAGCTGATCGCCAAGGTTCCTTGCCTTTTGGCGGTGGTCAACGAAGGGGCGATGGCCCAGGTGGCCGAGGCCAAGGCCGAGCTGGCGGCGGACGACATCCTCTATCTGCCCTTGCCGCCCCAAGAGTTGGGCAAGATCCTGAAAACCTACGTCGCCTCGCTGCGCATCGAACATAAGAAGAAGGCGCTGCGCGCCGACTTCTCCCGCAAGGCCCAGGCCCTGGGGGCCATCCTGGTCGAGAACGGCATCATTACGGCCGTGCAGCTCAAGAAAGCGCTCGACTTTCAGAAGGAAACCACCAACCTGCGCCTGGGCGACGCGTTGGTGTCGTTGGGGTTCATCGACGAGTTCCAGAAGACCCACTTCCTGGCCAGCCAATTGGGCGTGGCGGTGGCGACGCCGAAGCAATTCGCCAGCGCCGACCTGAACGTGGTGGCCCTGATCCCGGAGCGCGTGGCGCGCGAGTACCATTGCATCGCCCTGGAAAAGAACGAGGACGAGCTGATGGTGGCGATGCTGGACACCAGCAACCTCCGCCTGCTCGACAACCTGCGCGACCAGACCGATCTCCGCATCGCGCCCATCCTGGGCACGCTGGAGGACATCACCGTCTCCATCGAGCGCTATTACCGGGACATCGCTTCGCACCGGAGCGCCAGCGACCTGATGGCCGACCTCGCCACCGAGGTCCAGTACATCAAGAAGGTCGAAGAGGAGATGGGCGTCGAGGAGGCCGCCACCGCGGGGGCCGAGCTCGGCATCATCAAACTGGTGAATATGCTCATCGCCAACGCGGTGCGCGACCGGGCCAGCGATATCCATATCGAGCCCATGGAGAAGGAACTGTTGGTGCGTTACCGCATCGACGGCGAGCTGCGCCGCGTCATGTCGCCGCCGCGCCATTCCCATCAGGCTATCATCACCCGTATCAAGATCCTTTCCGACCTGAACATCGCCGAACGCCGCCTGCCGCAAGACGGCCGCATGGTGGTGAAAATCGGCATGAAGGAAGTGGACGTACGCGTTTCCATCTTGCCCACCATCTTCGGCGAGAAGTGCGTGCTGCGTATCCTGGACAAGGAAGCCTACGAGAAGTCGATGTTCAATCTCGGCTTCACGGATCACGAGCTGGGCATCTTCAAGGAGAACATCGCCAAGCCGCACGGGATGATCGTGGTGACCGGCCCTACGGGCTCGGGCAAATCGACCACGCTCTATTCGGCCCTGCAGCAGATCAAGGACGTCACCTCCAACATCATCACGGTGGAAGACCCGGTCGAATACCATATGGACGGAATCACCCAGGTGCCGGTGAACTCCGCCATCGGGATGTCCTTCGCCAGCGCCCTGCGCTCCATCCTGCGCCAGGATCCGGACACCATCCTCATCGGCGAAATCCGCGATCACGAAACCGCGGACATCGCGGTGAAGATGGCCTTGACCGGCCACATGGTGTTCTCCTCCCTTCACACCAACGATGCGGCCAGCGCCATCGCCCGCTTCATCGATATCGGCATCCCTCCGCTGCTGCTGGCTTCCTCGCTCAACCTGGTGGTGGCCCAGCGCCTGATCCGCAAGATCTGCCCGCGTTGCAAGGTGGCCTATACGCCCCCGCAGGAGATGGTGGAACAGTTGGGCCTGCCCGGCGTGGAGGCCCAGGACGTGAAGTTCCACATGGGCGAAGGCTGCGTGACCTGTAACGGCGTCGGGTATAGCGGCCGTATCGGCATATTCGAGATGCTGAACTGCACCCGCGAAGTGAAGAAGCTAATTTTGAAGAGCGCCCCGACCATGGATATCCAGGACCGGGCCGAGCGCGAGGGGATGAAGACGCTGCGGCGCGCCGGCATCGAATTGGTACTGAAGGGCGACACCACCATCGAGCAGGTGCTCGCTGCCACCACGGATCTCTGAGGGCGGCATGGCGGATACTCGCTTTGGGGAACAGGAACGCGAGCTCGACTGGGAGAGCCTATCGGCCCCCGTGCCGATGGATCTCATCGATCCCGAGTTCCCGGCCCATCCTCCCGAGAACGTTCCCGCCGCCGCCTCCCAGGCCCTGCCGCGCGAAGAGTCCGAAGCCTTGGCCCGCGAGACCGGCGGCGGACCGACTGACGGCCCCGATGCCGCTGCCGCGGGTCATGATCCGAGATCGGACGAAACGGTTATCACGTCGGCGAATCCGTCGGGCATCGATCCGCGCGCTACGGTGGCCGGCGCGACTTGGTTCGGCGGGACAGCCGCCTTGCAGGACGAGTTCGCCCGCATCCGGGCCGAGATGGAAGCCGAGGCCGTAGCCGAGAAACTGCGGAAGCAAGAGGCCGAAAAGGAAGAAGACGCCCAACGCGCCCGCCTGGAACAATGGATGGCCAATGCCCGGGCGCGCCTTCTGAAGGCGGATGCCGATCTGACGGGCCCCGCCGGCCGCATACGCCTGCGCAAGGATTCTTCGCCGAGCCTTTACCGCTTGGCCGAGATGCAGAAGACCATGCATATGGACGGGGATGCCACCCGGCCCGACGGCACCGCCATGATCATGGGCCAGGCCCCGCCGGATCCCATGGCTACGATATCGGTACCGGCCGATCAGTTCTACGGCGCCGATGTCCCGACGACGGCTCCCGGACGGCTGGCGCAAGTAACGCCTCCGGTGACGCCTCCGCCAGTCGCGGAGACTCCCGCTCCCGCCCCCGCGCCCCGGGTGGAGCGTTCCCTCGCCTTCCCCTCCCGCTCCGAAGACCCTCCTTATGACTCCGGCCCCATCCCTTTGGTCTCCGGCGAAGGGGAGGGTTTCCGTCCCATGTCGCGCGAGGAGGCCCTGACCCGTAAGGTCGCGAAACTTCGCATGGCGGCCGAGGGCGGAGAGAACACCTTGGTGCTGGCCCCGTCTCCCGAGGAAGACGGCGAAGGCCGCGCCTTGAATTTCGCCATCGCCGCCGTGGTGCTGATCGCCGTTCTGGTTCTGGGGCTGGGGCTTTTCGCCGCCACCCAGGCCGGCCTGTTCGACGGGCTGGAGAACCGCATTCCCTTCTTGAAGCCGAAAATGGCCAACCTCCTCCCGCCACCCCGGCAGGCATCGCCGGCGGGACCGGGAACGGGCTCGCCTGCCGCGCCTGGCCCGACTGCCATGCCTGCCCAGCCGACCTTGCCTGCCCCGATCGCCCACCCGACAGCCGCGCCCGCACCGTCCGCCGCGCCGGGCTCGAACGCGCCTCGGCCGACGCAGGCCCGGCCCTCGGATCGGGCGCCCACCCCGCCTCCCCGTAACAACGCGGTTACCCCTCGTCCCGCGCGGGTCCCGGTCAAAGCGCGCAAGCCCGCCGCCCGTGCCATCTCCGCGGCTGAAGATGACGAAATTCCCGCCTACGCCCGTCCGCCTTCCAAGGCCGGGAATCTGGGGGAGATCGTCCTGCGCAATTCGATTGAGGCCGCCATGAACATCGACAAGGACAACTTGCTCGATTTGTATAACCGGTATGCGTTGGGCTTCCCCGGCCTTTCGGGGGAAGTGGTGATCGGCCTTACGGTAGATCCCAGCGGGCGCATACTGGAAGGATCCATCGTGAGCAGCACGACCGGCGTAGAGGGGTTCGATCAGGAGTTGCTGCGCAAGGTGCTGGATTGGCGCTTGCGGTCTTTCCCGGAACCCCGTCCCAAGTTCATCTCGGTGCCCTTCCTGTTCCCGATGCAGGGCCATTGATGCTTCGCCTCGGCCGCTACCTGGCTTGCGCGGTATTGGCCGCGGCCCTGTCGGGATGCGGCGGATCGTTGGTCATCAAGAAACCCGAACAAGGCATCGTAGGCTCATTCACCACTTACGGCCCGCCGCCGGAGTTGGAGAATTGCTCCTTCCTCAAGACGCAATTCCAGAAAGACTCGTGCCGGCACGACAATGAGCGGGTGGTGGAGATGGCTTATCAGGGGGTCCTGCTCATCCGCAACGTGGACACCCGCAAGACCCTCAATCAACCCCTGAATGAGCAAGGAGCCTATCGCGCGCTCCTGGACCCCGGCACTTACGAGGTGTGCGTGAACGAGGAATGCAGCGATCCCATCGAGGTGCGCAGAAGCGAGTTCGCCACCTACGGCCAGCGCTTGCCGCGCCCGGCCTCCGGGGAAAAATCCGCGGCCCGCAAGGACTCTACCGGCGCGAGCGCTGCCCCGGCGAATACCCCCTAAAAGGTTTTTATACCCGATCGGGTATTAATTTGGAAATCCGCCTTCATTTATACCCCCTCGGGTACAATTATGATAAACTAGGTTCTATTATATCCGATCGGGTATAGGATGCTTTCCGACTTCATTAAAGCGCGCCGACGCAAAGCCGGCCTGACGCAATCGGACCTGGCCGCCAAAGCAGGGGTCGGCCTGCGTTTCATCCGGGATCTGGAGCAGGGCAAATCGACCTTAAGGATGGATAAGGTGAACCAGGTGCTGGCCCTGTTCGGGCACGAACTCGGGCCCCAAAGGAAAGAGCCTACCGGAGGGGCGGATTAGGCATGGCTTATCGTTCCGGGGAAGTGAGGGTGGACGATATTCCCGCCGGCCGGATCGAAGAAACGGAAACCGGGTACCGCTTCGCCTATGCGGAAGCCTACTTGCGCCGGCCCGGGGCCCAACCTGTTAGCTTGGGCCTTCCGCTGCGGGCCCAGCCCTACGAATCCAAATCGTTGTTCGCTTTCTTCGACGGGTTGATCCCCGAAGGCTGGCTGCTGCATATCGCGGAGAAGACCTGGAAGCTGGATTCCCGCGATCGCATGGGGCTGTTGTTGGCCTGCTGTGCCGATTGCATCGGAAACGTGAGCGTGCTCCCGGAGAGCGCGGCATGACCGAATCCCGGATTCGCGATTCCCGGAATCGCTGCCTCGCATGCCTGGAGGATTGGGACAGCGGCAACGGGGATTACCATCCACGCTGCGCGCGTTCCTTTTTCGGAAAGCCCGAAGCTCCCGTTCTCGAATACAATCTCACCGATATGGAAAAGCTGGCCGCCAAGGTGTTGCGTTCCCATTCCGTTGTCCCGGGGGTGCAGTCCAAGATATCGCTGGATCTGGAACCGGCATCCGGAGGCGGGAAGGCCGGTCGATTAACCTTGGTGGGGCTCTGGGGGCGATTCATCCTCAAGCCGCCCTCCACGCGCTTCCCGCATATGCCGGAAATCGAGGACGCCACCATGCGCTTGGGCGCAGGGGCCGGTTTACCCGTGGTTCCGCGTATCCTGATCCGCTTGGCGTCGGGGGAGTTGGCCTACCTGACGCGACGTATCGACCGCACGATCGCGGGGAAGTCGGTTTTGGGTCCCAACGGCAAGGCCGTCGGGAAGATCGCAATGGAGGATTTGTGCCAAGCTTCGGGACGGCTCACCGAGGACAAATACAAGGGGTCCCTGGAACAAGCCGGCCGGGTGATCCGCCGCTATTCCACCCAGGCGGGATTGGACGCGATCAATTTTTTCGAACTGGCGGTGTTCTGCTTCCTGACCGGCAATGCCGATATGCATCTCAAGAATTTCTCCCTGTGGAAACCCGATCCCGGCGAGGTGCAACTTTCTCCCGCCTACGACTTGTTGGCGACGAAACTGATCCTGCCTAAAGACGAGGATGAGACGGCGCTCACCCTGAATGGAAAGAAAAAGAACCTGGGCAGGAAGGACTTCGATGCCTTGGCGGCTTCTCTGGAATTGAATCCGAAGGCGAGGGACAACGCCTACCAACGGCTGCTAAGCATGCGCAGAACCTGGTCCGGGATCTTGGAAAAATGTTTGCTTCCGGGGACTACGCGCGAAAGTTATGGGGGCCTCGTGGCGCAGCGGATCGCCCGACTGAAGCGGCGGTCCTGAGCTTCATAGGATCCCGCGCAAGAGCCAGAGCAAGAACAACAGGATCAGGAGCGACGCCACCGCCCCCATGAGCCATCGGCCCGCGGGGCTTTTCTTGGGCGCGCGCAGGGCGCGTTTACCAAAGCCCTCCCGTTCCAGGCTATCGGCGTAATCTTCTTCCTCCGGCAGATCGATGCCGTCGAGGTAGGTGGCCTCCGACCAACCCGTGCGCTCGTCGGACCCGCAATGGCGGCACGCTTTGGCTTTGCTCGGAATGCGTTCTCCGCAATGCGGACAGGCCACCCAGTCACCGGACATGGCCGGAATATAGCAAGGGCCGCCCCGAAATTTGCATTTTGACCTTTCCCATGGACCCCCTTACCCTTTTCCATCCCTTAGTACGCGCTTGGTTCGCCGAGGTCTACGGCAATCCGACGGATATCCAGACCCGCGCCTGGCCCTTGATCGCCGAAGGAAAGCACGTGCTCCTGACGGCGCCGACGGGCAGCGGCAAAACCCTGACGGCCTTCCTGTGGGCCCTCGATCGCTTCGCTACGGGGGCCTGGGCGCCGGGGGCCACCCGTATCCTGTACGTTTCCCCCCTGAAGGCCCTTAACAACGATATCGGGCGCAACCTGCTCGCGCCCCTGGAGGGCCTACGGCAACGCTTCGCGGGCGCGGGGCTTGCCTTTCCCGAGGTTCGCGCTTTGGTGCGCAGCGGCGATACGCCGGCGACCGAGCGGCGCCGCATGTTGCGGAAGCCTCCCGAAATCCTGATCACGACTCCGGAAAGCTTGAACCTGATGCTGCTTTCCGAGGGCAGCCGGGAGACGTTGCGCGACGTGGAGACCGTCATCCTGGACGAAGTGCACGCGGTGGCGGGGAGCAAGCGCGGCGTCCACCTGATCACGGCGGTGGATCGCCTGGTCCCCTTGGCGGGGGAATTCCAGCGCATCGCCCTGACGGCGACCATCCGGCCCTTGGAAGCCATCGCGGCCTGGGTGGGGGGATTCATCCTCGGGGAGACCGGCTATGTCCCGCGGGAAGTTTCGATTGCCGTCTCTAAGGCGGTCAAGCGTTACGATCTGCACGTTCGCTATCCTGTGGAAAAGGCCGATGCGCCTTCCCTTCGGGAACCGCGGGAACGCTTGGGCGGCGCGCCGGGAACGGATGCGGAGGAGAAGGATATCTGGGCCGCCATCGCGGCGGAAATCAAGCTGAGTATCGCCTCGGCGCGTTCCACCCTCATCTTCGCCAACAACCGCCGACTCTCCGAGCGCCTGGCGCGCCTGTTGAACGAAGGCGAAGAAAAGCCCATCGCCTACGCCCATCATGGCTCGCTCTCGCGGGAGATCCGCGCCTTGGTCGAGGAGCGCATGAAGCAGGGCCTTTTGCCGGCCATCGTGGCCACCAACTCCCTGGAGCTCGGCATCGACATCGGCGCCCTCGATCAGGTGATCCTGGTGCAGACCCCTTTCTCCATCGCTTCGACCTTGCAGAAGATCGGCCGCGCCGGCCATGGCGTGGGGCAGACGAGCCATGCCCTCCTCTTCGCATCGCATGGCAAGGATCTGCTCGACGCCGCGGTGGCGGTTCGCTGCGCCCTGGACGGCGATCTGGAAGAGACCCGGCCCATCGAGGGCCCGCTCGATCTGCTGGCCCAGATCCTGGTCGCGCTCGCGGCCTCCGGGGAATGGATCGCCGATCGCATGTTCGCATTCCTTAAGACCAGTTGGCCTTACCGCAACCTGCCCCGCCGTCATTTCGACTCCGTGCTGGAAATGCTGGCGGGCCGTTACGAGGCCACCCGCGTGCGCGAGCTGCGACCGCGGCTGTTCGTGGACGCCGTGGACGGGCGCGTTACGGCGGCCCGGGGGGCGGCCTTGATCGTGGGCCTTTCGGGAGGGACCATTCCCGACCGGGGCCTATTCGCCTTGAGGCATGCGCAATCGCGCGCCAAGATCGGCGAACTGGATGAGGAGTTCGTATGGGAACGCCGGGAGGGCGACACCTTCCATCTGGGCACCCAGGGATGGCGCATTACGAATATAACGGCGAACGAGGTAGAGGTGTTGCCCGCCGAACGCGAGGCCCAGATGGCTCCCTTCTGGCGCGCCGATGAACGGGATCGCGGCTTCCACTTCGCCGCGCATTTGGGCGCATTTCTGGAGCGGGCCGACGGGGAGCTGGAAGATCCCGCCTTCGCGGAACGCTTACAACGCGAGCATGGGTTCGCGGCCGCGGAAGCTGGGCAGTTGATCGGCTATCTGCGACGCCAACGGGATGCGACGGGAAGCGCCCTTCCCCATCGGCATCATCTGCTGATCGAGGACGCGGGGGAATCGGAGGCAGGAGAGGATCCGGGCCAAGGCCGCCAAATCATTTTGCATGCGGTCTGGGGCGGGCGTCTCTTGCGCCCCTGGGCCTATGCCCTGGCGGAAGCCTACGAGCGACGGCAGGGCCGTCCCCTGGAAGTGATCGCCGCGGACGATTGCCTGTTGGTGCGTCTCGGGCCCGACGACGTCCCCGCCGATCTGCTGGAGCTGGTGCAGCCCGACAACTTGGAAAGCCTGTTGCGTTCGCGACTGGAGAAGACCGGTTTCTATGCCGCGCATTTCCGCGAGAACGCCGCGCGCGCCCTGCTACTGCCGCGCTCCACCACGCGCTCCCGGGTTCCGCTCTGGCTCAACCGCCTGCGGTCCCAGAATCTGTTGCAGGCCGTCTCCGCCTTCCCGGAATTCCCCATCGCCTTGGAAACCTGGCGCGAATGCCTGAGGGATGAATTCGATCTCCCCAACCTCAAGGCCATGCTGGCCGAGGTCCACGACGGCTCCATCCGGGTGCGGGAGGCCCGCACGCGCGAGCCATCCCCTTTCGCCGGGACCTTGATCTGGAAGCGGACCAACAAGTGGATGTACCAAGGCGATCGCCCGGTGGGCGGAACGGGCGCGGCTGCGGATCTTTTGAAAGAGATCGCCTTCAGCGCGCCTCTGCGCCCGCGCATCCCGCGCGCCATCATCCGCGAGTTCGAGGCCAAATCCCAGCGCCTCGCGCCGGGCTATGCGCCCCAAAGCGGCGAAGAGCTGGTGGAATGGGCCAAGGAACGCGTGTTGATCCCTTGGGAGGAATGGCGCGCTTTGTTGGCCGCCATGGGCGCTTCGAGCGCTTTGGGCGCCAAAGGGATGCCCGGGTTGGATGCGGCCTTCCGGACCCATGCGGGGGCCCGCCTGTTGGGCGCGCGTCTGCCCGGGGCCGCGCGTGCGGGCGTGGTGGCGGTGGAAACCTGGCCGCGCTTAGCAGCGGCCTTGGGATTGGGCGCCGGCGCTTCGGTGGCCGGCCCGATGCATGCCATTGAGGCCCCCGCCTGGTTCGCCGCCGTACCCGCGCCTAGGGATGACGGGAAGGAACCCTGGGACGGGATGCTCGCGGCGGATCCGGAAGCGCAGGGCCCGCCTTCCCCGCAAGCCTTGGGCAATCTTGAACGCTTGTCCCAAACCGTATCGGAAAGGTTTTCCGGAGGCGCATCCGAACGGTTATCGGAACGTTTGCCGAGCGAGGAGGAAGGCGAGGGCGCAGGACCGGGATCCGCGCCTTGCGCCCCTTTGTTGGCGCAATGGCTGCGGGCCTTCGGGCCGATTCCCCTCGGCTTTCCCCGCGATCTTTTCGGAGCCGCCTTTCCGCGCGTCGAGGAAGCCTTGGGCGAACTGGCCGAAGGCGATCGCGTTATCCTGGACGTCCTCAGCGAAGATGCGGACGGGCCGGAAGCGTGCGATGCCGGCAACGTGGAAGCCCTGCTGCGCTTGATGCGGCGGCGCGCGCGTCCCGCCTTCGCCGCGCGCCCGCCGGAAAGCCTGCCGCATTTCCTGGCCGCCTGGCAGGGCGTGGCCGAGCCGGCCCGCGACATCGAGGGCCTGCAAGGCGTCCTCGAAAAGATGTTCGGATACCCCGCCTCGGCCGCCACCTGGGAGGCCGATCTCCTGCCGGCGCGCGTGGATCGCTATTTGCCCTCGCGACTGGACGAGCTCCTGCGCGAAAGCGGGTTGCTCTGGATCGGGCGCGGGCGCGAACGTCTCGCCTTCGCCTTCTCCGAGGACCTGGATCTCTTTCCCGCACCCGACGCGGAAGATCCCGTGAGCGGCGACGCGGCCCTGGTTCTCGATTTATTGCGGTCGGCCGCGCCCGGCCGACTCGATTTCCCGTCCTTGTCGGCCCGCTGCCCTGTGTCCTCCGAACGCATCGTGGGGGCCCTGTGGGAGTTGGCCTGGAGGGGGAGTATCACCAATGATACCTTCGCCGCCGTGCGCAAGGGCCTTGAGACAGGCTTCAAGGCCTCTCCCCTGGTTCGCGATACCGGCCTCGGTTCCGGAAGGGAAGCGCGCGCCGGCAGCCCGTCCCGACGGCAGCATTTCCAGCGTTGGAAATCCACCCGCCCCATGGCAGGCGCCTGGCAGGCCCTCCCCGCGCCCGAACCTCCCTCCGACGCTCTCGCCGCCGAAGAGCTTTCGCAGGATCGCGCCCGCCAATTGCTCCGTCGCTACGGTATCCTCTTCCGCGAGCTGTTGGCCCATGAACTCCCGGCGCTCCAATGGAGCGCCGTCTTCCGCTCCCTGCGCCTTTTGGAGTTGTCCGGGGAAGTCCTTACCGGGCACTTCTTCGCCGGCATCGCCGGCCTGCAATTCCTCTCCCCCCACGCCTTGCGCCTATTGGATAGCGAGCTGCCCAGAAGTATCTGGTGGATTGCCGCCGCCGATCCCGCCTCGCCCTGCGGCCTCGGGCTGCAAGGCCTGCCCTACGAAACGCCGCCGCGCCTGGCCTCCACCCATCTCGTCTTCCACGGCCCCGAACTGGCCCTCGTCTCGCGCCGTCTGGGCCGCGACCTCCTTATCCGCGTGCCACCGCGGCACCCGTATCTCGGCGGTTACCTGGCCTGCCTGCGCGCCCTGGCCGATCGCGGGGCCTCGCCGCAGAAGGCGATGGAAACCGAGGTTATCAATGGCGTATCCGCGCTGGACAGCCCCTACCTCGACGATTTCCTGGAGGCGGGGTTTGAGAAGGGTTTCAAGACCCTGAGCTTGCGAAAAACGCGGTGAGGGGGAGCGCCCAAGCGCGCCCGAACTGCTGCAACACAATGTATTGACAATGATTGTCAATACATTGTGTTGATCGGTTTTTTTCCGCGACCTGGGCAGCAGGGGACAGCGGCCGCCCTTCATAAAAACAACGAACAGATGTTAATGCAAGCGCGGACCGATGGCCTTGGCGCCCACTACGCCCCTGGCGTCCGTGCCAGGGCGGGCCGTGGGCAAGATGCGGATCGCGCTTCCCGCCACCACCGATCGTAAACCGACCGATCCGGTGCCCACGTAGAAAGCCATGGTGTCGGCCGCCGCCCCGATATCGTGGATGTTCAATCCGGAGGCCGAGCCGTCGTTCCACTTCGATGCCGGCGTGGTGGAGGCCCCGAATGCCGCTCCGGTCCCTTTGGAGAAGTAATCCTTCGTATCGCTTCCCGGCGAAGGCCAGGTGGTCTTCCCCAGCTCGTCCTTGCCGTCGGCCTGGACCACCGCCAGGCACAAGGGATCGGGCGGATTGTTGGTCCCGATGTCCTTATCGAAATGCAGCACGAAAAGGCCGCGTCCTTTCAGAACGGCCCGCCGGCCTACGTTGGAATAGTTGGACCAGAAAAAGAGCTCCTGAGGGCGGGCCGGATTGACGAAGCGGTAGCCCAGCGTGCCGTTGGCCGCGATGGTATAGAAAGCATTCATGGATTTATCGACGTCCACCACGTCGAGCCAACCTTGATCGGCGCGGAAGAAATCGTTGATGAGCGGGGGATTCTGATCGTTGGGCCGGTTGGCCATCAGGCAATAGTCCCCGAACCCGTACAGGTCCGGCCAGCCGAAAAGCATGTGCCCGCATTCGTGGCAGAAGACGTAAAGGGAAAGGCTCGTGCCCATGTCGCTCATCATGTAGCGCGTCAGGCTAACGCCGTCCCGCTTCTGGTTGATGGAACCCGCATGCGGCCACAGGCCCTGGGCGTATGTCTGCCCCTGCCCCGCGTAGACGATGCTGATCGCCTCCACCTTCCCGTCCTTATCGTTGTCGAACTTGGAGAAATCCACCTCGGCATCGAAGTAGGCCAGGACTTCGTCGACCAGCTCGCCCGCGCGCGAGTAGTCGGTCACGCCCTCATAGTAGGACTTGGGATTCTTGGCGCGGTAATACCCGTGGATCTCGTTCTGGAAATCCACCTTCCCATTGGACGCGTCGTGGTAATAATCGCGGACCGACCCGTTGCAACTGAAGCGGTTGAAGCCCTTCAGGTTCAGCCAAGCATCCACCTCGTCCTTCGTGAAGGCCGGAGGCGTATCGGAAAAATCCACCAATAGGGTAAGCCCCCACACCGTGCCCGCGGGATGCTGATAGTAATGGATCGGCGCGGCGGCCGCGCCCGCGGACCGTTTCGATAGAGCCGCCGGGGAGGGGAGATCCGGCCAAGCCGGAACGATTTTCCCGTTATAGACGATGATGGCGCGGGCGGGCACCGTGAAGAACAGGGAGCAGGCCAATACGGCCAAAGCGCGGACGCGTCCGGACATTTTCCCGGCCTTTCGAAAAGTATGCCCTATACTAATGCCGAAAGGCCGGAAGGGCCGCAGGGGTTCGGCGCCGGGATCGGGAGGATTCGCTTCGGGGCCGCGAAGGCAGGAACAGACGGCCCCGGCCCCGCGCCGCTCAGGCGTACAGCTTTTCGCGCAGCCTTTTGACGTCCTCGTTCGCTAAATATTCATCGTACGACATGGTGCGATCGATGTGCCCCTTGGGCGTGAGCTCGATGATGCGGGTGGCGATGGTCTGCACGAACAGGTGATCCTGAGAAGTGAACAGGAGGGTTCCGTCGAAAGCGGTCAGGGCGTTGTTTAGCGCCGTGATCGATTCCAGATCCAGATGGTTGGTCGGCTCGTCCAGGATCAGCACGTTGGCCTGGAGAAGCATCATGCGGGCCAGCATGCAGCGCACCTTCTCGCCGCCCGAAAGCACCCGCGCGCTCTTCTGCGACTCCTCGCCCGAGAACAGCATCTTGCCCAACCAACCGCGGATGAACTGCTCGTCCTTTTCCTTCTCCTTGGAGAATTGGCGCAGCCAATCCACCAGGTTCATATCCGTCTCGAAGAAAGCGGCATTGTCCTTGGGGAAGTAGGCCTTGGTCACCGACCCGCCCCAGCGGAAGCTGCCGTGATCGGGCTTCAGTTCATCCATGATCACCCGGTACAGGATGGTCCCGGGAAGATCGTCCCGTCCCACGAAGGCGATCTTGTCGCCCGTGCGCACGTTGAGTTCGAATCCCTTGAAGGCCAAGCCCGGGGCTTGCCCCGGGCCTTTCCCGTCCAGCGATTTGGAGAGCCCTTCGATCTCCAGGATGACCTTGCCTGCCGGCTTCTCCTGTTTGAATACGATGAAGGGGTACTGGCGCGTGGACGGGCGGATATCGTCCAGGGTGATCTTGTCGAGCAACTTCTTGCGCGAGGTGGCCTGCTTGGACTTGGAGGCGTTGGCGGAGAACCTTTGGATAAAGGTCTGCAAGTCCTTGATCTTGTCTTCCTTCTTCTTGTTCTGATCGCGCTTCTGCTCCAACGCCAACTTGCTGGATTCGTACCAGAAAGTGTAGTTGCCCGTGTAGGTCTGGATCTTCTGGTAATCGATATCGCATACGTGCGTGCAGACCTTATCGAGGAAATGGCGATCGTGCGAGACCACGATCACGGTATTCTCGAAGCCGTAGAGGAATTCCTCCAGCCACATGACCGAATCCATGTCCAGGTTGTTGGTAGGCTCATCCAGCAGCAGCACGCCGGGATTTCCGTACAAGGCCTGGCAGAGCAGCACGCGGACCTTCTCGCCCGCGGCCAGCTCTTTCATGAGCCGTTGGTGCTTGTCTTCGCGCACCCCGAGGCCGCTGAGCATGGCTCCCGCCTCGGCCTCGGCATTCCAGCCGTTGAGATCGGCGAATTCGCCTTCCAGCTCGGAAGCCCGCACGCCATCGGCCTCGGAAAAATCCGGCTTCGCGTACAGGGCGTCCTTCTCGCGCATAACCTCGTACAATTGCTTATGCCCCATGATCACGGTCTGCAGCACCGGGAACTCGTCGAACTCGAACTGGTTCTGCCGCAGGTTCGCGAGGCGCACCCCGGGGGCGACGTTCACGCTACCTGAATCGGGCTCGATCTCGCCCGAAAGGATCTTGAGGAAGGTGGACTTGCCGGCGCCGTTGGCGCCGATGATGCCGTAGCAATTGCCGGGGACGAACTTGATGTCCACTTCCTTGAAGAGGACGCGTTTGCCATAGGCGAGGGAAATGTTTTGGGCGGTAAGCATGGCAGGAACCTTGGGGAAGGGAAAAAAGGGAAAATAGCAATTGGGGGGCCGACCGGCAGACAGGGGGCCGCCTGGCCCGGCGCTTTACCGGCGCGAAATGGAATTATCGCCGGGAGCGAGCTTTCGGGGAGGACGCTATTCCAAGATCTTTTTCAAGGAAGCGAGCATGGCCTTCCAATTCTCCTCGCTATGTTGGCGGGCCTGCTCGGTAGGATTATTATCCTGTTCGATAACAACCCGCGTTCCCGGCCCCGCGTCCTCCAAGGCCACCGTTACGGTATGATGGTTTTCCGGAAGGTCCGGCAAGCCCGATAGGGGGCTGTAATGCGTGTACTGGAGAACCCGCTCGCGATCGAAGCGTTGGATTACGCCCTTATCCTCGTATGGTTTTCCCTTCCACATACCCATCCATACGATGGGGCTTCCGACCCGCCATTCCGACTTCACTTCCGCGCCGAACATATATTCCTTGATGCGCGCAGGCGTCACCAGCGCCTTCCAGACTTCCGATTTGGGCGCATTGATGACAATGGACGATACCGCCACCTGTTCCTTTTCCATATGATTACTCCCCCAGCCGCATGCACTCGCGGCGGACACCCATAAAAAAACTATCGGGAAGGGAGACTCCTAGACATATCCGGTCAGTGGACGCAAGGGGGTTAGCCGTCCACGGCATGGACGGCAAGGGCGTAAATCCGCTTGCCGGTCCCCCCGAGTTTTCGAGAAATCGGGTTCCTGCATCCGGCCCGCTCTTTGCAATGCCCCGGGCCATGCGCTTCAAATGGACCGTCGCTCTTCCCGTCTTCGCTCTTCTCGGTGGGCCCGCGTTCGGCGGGGATACCACCTATTCCCGCACCGAGGCCGTCCCCAAGGCGTGCCCGTCCCCGCGCCCGTCTTCGACGCCAGGGTCGGAGGATTCCCGCGAGGCCGCATCCAGTTCCTACGAATTCTCGCCGCGACCCTCACATGGCCAGAGGGACTTCATGTCGCAATGCATGGAAAGCGACGGCGAAATCCATTCGCTCGGCGATGCGGCCGCCAGCATCATGGCCATCCCCTTCCGGGCGGGATTTTGCGGACTGGCCTACGGCCTCTTTAGCAGCCATGCCCATCTCTTCGCCGGGGAAGGAAGCATGGAGGATTGGGACGAAGGGCGATGGCGCCTGGGCTGGGGCTTCGGCCTCGGCGCGGCCTTCCTGCCCGGGGCGGCCGGCGGCCTCCCACTGGAGCTAAACCTGGAAACCACCGACGCGATCTCCGAAGACTGGCAATTGCGCCTCCGCTCAGGGGTCTTTGCCAACCTTATGGGTACCTCCGTCGATTACCGGCGCGACGTCTTCGTCGACGGCAAGCGGGTCGGGAGCCAGCTCGACGTGATGACCGGCTATACCCAATCGGGCGCCTCCGCCTTCGTGGACGGGGTCCGGTTTCTGGGAGGCCGGGGACTCTACCTAGCCGGCGGGGCCGGCATCATCCCCCTGCACGAGACCATCGACTATACCCGGCGGATGGATTACGGCCCCGTCGAACCCCAACTCCAGGAAGATCGCTGGCAGGTCCTGCCCGCGGTGGACGCCGCCCTGGGCCGCTACGGAGGCGGCGGGCGCCGATCCTTCTGGCGTTTCGAGATCCGCTACCAGGCCATCCTGCATTTCCCCCAACGCATGACATCCTTCCCGGGGGATAACGCGGATGTTACCCACTCCTTGACCTGGCAATGGGCCTGGTTCTGATCATCAGCGCGCTGCGAAGCCGCCGCCGGCGCTTACTCCAAGCCCCAGCTCACCTTATCCAGGTAAATCGCGATAGGCCCATCCGCGATGGCCGGGTCCTCGCAACCGCACGCAGACAGGATGTAATCGTGATCGTATGAGAACCAAGGCCGCGCGGGTGACGCGCAGCCATCCAGGATCGGCCGGCTGGAACCCGGTCCCGTCGGCTCCGACGCTCGTGAACTCCTCCCGCATGGGAGCGCCGGCCTGGATGGTGACTTGCCAATGCGCGCTGCCGTCGCCTAGGAAGCTATGGTAACTCATCTGATACGTGTAGGAATCACCCGAGAGCTCGCGCATCATGCCCAAGGCCGCGAAACTCGAATCGAACAATGCCAGCGGAGGTAAACCGTCCAGGCGGTTCCCGAAATGCCCGCCAAGGGTCGGCCCCTGGGGCGTAGCATCGAAAAGGCATCCGGAAAAGGTGACAAAGCAAGCGCCGGCAATGAACCGGGAGAGGGGGAAAGCGGGAATCGGCATGGGACCTCCAAACGGTTGGCGATCCAAGGTATTCCGCGCCGGGAGCTAAGGACGGGAGGAGCGCCGCTTTTCCGTTCCGGAATTGAGAGCGCTCCGCCCAGGCTCCTCGGCGGACTACCTACAGGCCGGTCTCAATGCGCCTGAGGGCGCCCCGTAAAAGATCCCTTAAGATCGAAAAGTTCCAACTTTCCCGGTCTCGCTTGCGAAGATCTCAGAAAAAGCAGTTCGTCATTACTTGTAACCATACTTGTTTGCTTTTTGACGCCGCTCAGTTTGGCCTGAGGCATCACACCGTTTATGGTCACGGTTGACCCCGGTATCTTCATTGCCATAAATCCAAAGACATTCGCCGAGTACATAATGTGATTGAGTGAGTCGTACGCCATGGAAAGCGGTCCGTTCGTTATCTGTTGCGCGGTTCCGCTCGGCTTGTAGTCCGTCCAGGTGAGTCCGTCGCTTTCGGGAGATATTTGTACCGAGCCGCTGTTGGGAAAGGTCCAAACATTGGTATGCGCCGTATACAACGTCGTGCCGTCGCCCACGATTACAAAATAGGACCCAAACGGCGAAAGCCCGGTCGTTATTTGTTGCCAAGTGATGCCGTTGTCGTTGCTCTTCAGCGGCAGGGGATAACCGCCCATATAGAGGGCGCCCGTATTCGAATAGTAAATACCCGTATGATACATGATCTGAAAACTGGTGTTTATCTTCGACCAATTCGTTCCAGCATCGCTGGTGCGCCAGATTCCGGATGGGCAGCTCACCAGCCAGGTATTGCCGTTGCCGACACCGCGCGCCGGCGCCGAGAGAAAGTCGATATTGTAATCATTGCCATTCGCGCCGGGGATCTCGATGCTCTTCCAGGTTGCGCCCCCATCCTTGCTTTCGGCGACCACCGCTACCCACGAACGGCTGCTCGCCAGCACGTGATTGAAATCGGAAGGATCAACAGCCAAATCGTATACGTCGGTGAAGTTTCCCGAAGTAATGCCTTGGCAGAGCGTTGTCCAGCCTGCTGGCCGCGTCCAATTGTTACCGCCATCGGTCGATACCCAGAAACCATCTGCGCTGGTTGTCTCGCCCATTTCGATTCCCGTATACAGATGATCCGAATTCTTCGGATCGATGCGGATTCGGCCGAAGCCTACGCCTTGGGTAGTCCCCCCGAAATCACCTATGTTTTCCCAATTCGCTCCGCCGTCGGTGGTCTTCCAAAACAACTTCGCATTGCCGGTGCCATTCGTGTTTGCGTACAAAGTCGAAGGATTGCCTGGATCGATGGCTAGTTCGTAGGCGACCAGTGAGCCGGATGAAATGGAAGGTCTAAGCGCGGCAGGGGTTATTTCAGTCCAGACACCGGGATTGAGAGTCGGATTGGCGGATACGGACATTCCACAAACCACAAGAGCGAGCGCCACGATGATTAAGGTTTTCATGAGAGAAATCCTATGGTTAGAAGCGCGCCTCTCCCCGCCTATCTCGTTCACCTTGTTAAGGCTCCCTTAACATCATAGTACACATTAGGCTGGGTTGAGGGTCCAGAACTAATTACTACTCGGTCGTGCACAATCCCAACGGAGTACCCCATTTCCTTTTGGCCCGCTATTGCCTTGCGGGCGACCGGATATGCGATCGAAGTCGCGGTACTGTCGTTCGTGCCATCGGTTTGAAGCGCCCAGGCTCCGCCGCTCCAGGTTGCCGCATATATGATGTGATTGACGGCGTCGTATACCATGCGCCAGGGCCCCTCGGGTAGGGTTTGAGCGCTCATGTTGCTCCAGGTTGTCCCTTCGTTTTCGCCGCCGCCTTCCGCTGTCTGTAAAAATGGCAGGTCGTATGTCACGCCCACGAACGACTGGCCTGAATAGAGGTGCTTGCCGTCGCCGATTACGCTTGAGTACCAACCGCCCACCGACGCGAGTACCGTTGTCCAGGTTACCCCGTTGTCAGTGCTGCGGTACAATCCATTGTATCCGCCGATGTATGCGTATCCGGTTGCCGAGGAATAGTGAAGATCGAAGCCACCATGATTGTCTTGGATGGTCGAGCTCACCTTTGTCCAGCTGGCTCCGCCATCGGTCGTCCGAAAGAGCCCGGTTGAATATCCCGCGCCCAAAAGCCAGGTGTTGCTGTTGCCGATTCCCTTCGCCGGGTCGAAGAGAAAGGCGATGCCTTGGCCGTGATCCATGCCGGCAACGGGGTCATGGGCGATAAACGTAGCACCACCATCTTTGGTCTCCAGCACGCCCGCATCGGTACCTCCAAATCCGGTCCAGCCCGAATGCGAGCTGAAAATCACGTGTTTAAAATCGGTTGGATCAACTGCCATGTTGTACATGTCATTGGTCCACTTGGACGCGCCCGCGGTGAAGGCGGCCGGAACGGCCCAGTTCGCGCCGCCGTCGGTGGTGACAAAGAATCCCAGCGCGCCGAGCACTGAACCTATGTAATAGAGATGGTCGGGATTGGCAGGGTCAACGCGTACCCTGCCGAAGGATGAAAAGTCCCCCCGCTTGACCCAGTTCGATCCGCCGTCGGTGCTTTTGTAGATGCCGTCATTGCCAAGGGCAGCCCAAAGCGTCGTAGGGTTGGCCGGATCAAATTGAAGGTCGGTACATGCGTTGGTGTTCCCGGTAGGCTGGATCTTGACCCATGTTCCGACAGGGAGTGTGGGATTGGCCGCGCCCGACAGGACGCAAAAGGCCAACGCCGCCGAGAAGCCCAGTGCGCAGCGTTTGACTCTCATGGCCTCTCCCTGGACGGACCGCTTGCGAAGGATCAATTCTAATGCGTTCCAGATGATTCTCGCACGAACGCATGAGTGAATCAATCCCCATTCCCATCAATAACCCGCGTGATGGCGCCCGGCCGCGTCGAATCCCCAGGGGACCCATTTATGCGGGGAGGGACCATGCTCAGACATGGGCTCGGGTCCTTTGTTGCAGGTGAAATCATCGAACACGGTTTTGTTGGCGAGACTGTCGTTATGGCTGAGGCTGACCAGCGCCAATTGGGAACGGGGGCCCGTGCCTTGGGTGGCGAAACCTTCGGCGATGACCTTCCAGGGGGCATCGGCCTTGTTCTTGTACCAGGCGGAGAACTTCTTGCCCGTGCGCGCCAGACGGATCCAGACCGGATATCCTGAGACGCCCGCATTGATATGCGAATCCAGCGTGCCCACCGTGCCGGTGGAATCGTAAAAGGCGTTGTAGTTGTTGCCCGGGGTCACGTCCACCACCACGTAGCCGCCTTTGGAAAGATCGTTCACATCGTTGGCGGCGAGGATGCCGGCCTGGGCCCATTCGAAGGTGTTGTCCTGCGACTCGATTTTCACGGATACGTCGAAGTTGCCTGCCTCGGGAGCCAGCGCCACGCCTACGAATTCATTCACGTCCCCGTACACGTCGCTGCCCTTGCCCGTCAACGTCAGCTTGCCTCCTGAAACCACCGCCGATCCGCCCGGCTCCCCGTCCTTGTCCAAGAAGGTCCATTCCGCGCCTAACGATTTACCGTTGAAATCATCCCCGCACTTGCCGAGGTGCGCGGCCTGCGCCGCCAGGGGCGCGGAAACCAAGAGAGCCAGGGATAGCTTACTATGAAAGTTTCGCATGTGACCTCCGTAATGGTGTCCGCGGAAATATAAGTCGCGGCGGAACACGGAGGCTACCGAAACGTTCGCGCAACCTCACGGGGACGGGTTGGCACCAAATTATTTAGTTATCGTTACGCCCCGAACAATCGAAAGCGAAGCTACGGGATATCCGGGATAAACTCCGGGGGTGCGCGAATGATGGCGGCCCTTGGCTGCCTTCATTCGCGCACATCTCTAACGACCAAGGGCGAACCCGGCGGACCGTCACTACATCCATGCCGGGCGGCACGGAGTTGGCAGACTCTTCGTCGCCTTGCTCTCCCAGGGCTTGTGGATGAACTCCGCGCTCCCGGTCCCTCTCGCCCCCGTGGCGGCAGGGCCAATGTTCGTGGCTCGTTCGTTCATCTACCCCGGCGCGGACGGAAGCCTGGTCTTCCGCGTGAAACTGTCGGGGCCGACCTGACTGCGCCTGACCTTGCATTCCGCCTCCGGCCGGACCTTGGCCGATCTCCACGTATCGGCGTGGCCCGGGATCCAGGAACTGCGGCCGAACCTGCGCGGCCGGGGCGTTTCCTTCTACCGCTTGGAGGTGGAACCGGAGGCGGGGCCCGACGCAAACCTTCCGGGGAACCCTGGCCCCCTACCGATGAACGCGGCCCGCTCCCCGCTCGCGCTCCGCCGGATTTAGATTTAGGACCGGCCGAAAGGGGCGGCCCGTATTCTAGCTTCAGCACACGCGCGGGGATCCCCCCGGAAGGGCGGCGGCATGGCGGACGGGTACCGGACGGAACAAGACTCCCTCGGGAAAATGCAGGTCGCCGAAGGCGCCATGTGGGGGGCGCAAACGCAACGGGCGGTCGAGAATTTCCCCATCAGCGGCCTGCGCTTTCCGCGCGACTTCATCGGGGCGTTGGGCATGGTGAAATACCTGGCCTGCCAGGTCAACCGCGATCTCGGGCTCATCGACAGCGCTTTGGCGGCGGCCATCTCCCAGGCGGCCATGGAGGTGACCGAGGGCCAATGGGATGAGCAATTCCCGGTGGACGTATTCCAGACCGGCTCGGCCACCTCGACCAACATGAATGCCAACGAGGTGATCGCGCGGCGCGCCAGCGAGATTCTGGCGCATGGCGGCGGCGCCGGCCCGGCGCGCCAGGTCCACCCCAACGATCACGTCAACCTGTCCCAGAGCAGCAACGACGTGATTCCCAGCTGCATCCATATCGCCGCCCTGGTCGCCCTCGAGAAGGATTTGCTCCCGTCCTTGGATCGCTTGCGTTCGGCCCTGGAGGCCAAGTCCAAGGAGTTCGCCGGCGTACTCAAGTTGGGCCGAACCCATTTGCAAGACGCGACGCCCATGACCTTGGGGCAGGAATTCTCCGGCTACGCGGCCATGGTGGCGCACGCCATCGGCAGGCTGGGCAACGCGAAATGGCACTTGGGCGAACTCGCCTTGGGCGGGACCGCGATAGGCACGGGCATCAACGCCCATGCGGATTTCGCGCGCAAGGTGATCGAACGCCTGAACGATTTGTCGGGGATGGAGTTCCGCGAGGCGGAGAACCATTTCGAAGCGCAAGGCGCCCGGGACGCGGCCGTGGAGGCTTCGGGCGCGCTCAAGTCGGTGGCCGTCTCCCTCTACAAGATCGCCAACGACATCCGATGGCTGGGCTCGGGCCCGCGCGCCGGCCTGGGCGAGCTGGAACTGCCCGCCGTCCAGCCCGGCTCCTCCATCATGCCGGGCAAAGTCAATCCGGTGATGGCCGAAGCCCTGATGATGGCTTGCGCGCAGGTGATCGGCAACGATGCGGCCGTTACCTTCGCCGGGGCCGCGGGCAATTTCGAACTCAACACCATGCTGCCGCTAATCGCCTACGATCTGTTGCAATCTATGCAGATCCTGACCGGGGCGGCTTCCGCTTTCGAGGAGAAATGCGTGCGCGGCCTTTCCGCGGACGAAGAACGCTGCCGGGAAACCCTCGACCGGAGCCTGGCCCTGGCCACCGCACTGGTGCCGCGCCTGGGCTACGATGCGGCCGCCAAGCTGGCCCAGGACGCCTATGCCAACGGGAAAACCATCCGCCAGGCGGCGCTGGAGAAGGGCCTGATGAAAGCGGAGGAGTTGGATGGGCTGCTCGATCCCGCGAAGATGATCGGCAAGGCCTGACGCTTCCTTTTTGGGAGCGCGAGCGGGAGCGCGAAAGCGGCGGCGCTCAGAAAACGAAATTGAAGGACGCGCAGTACGATAGGCCGCGCAGCTTGCGCGTGTACCGAAGCGGTATGAAGTAACCGACCTTGTTGTCGATGAGCATGTTCTTGTTCTTGAACAACTCCAGGCCCAGGTACGGATTCATGTTCCACGTCCAGCGGGAGAAGTCGTCGCCCGACAGGAAAACCCCTCCCGCCGTATAACCCGTATATAAGTTCAGGAATCGGTTCGCGCCCCTCCCGAAATGCCGGGAATAGAAATCCTGCCCCACGGACAGGAAGAACAATTCGCTGATGGTGGTTGAATCGGAACCTTCATCGAAAGCGTGGTAGACGCCGATCATGCCGAAGCTTTTGCCGCGGGTGAACAGATACTTGATCGAGGCCCCCTGGTAGACATCCGCCGTAAAGCCCTTTTCCGGGTTCTCGATACGGAGCAGGCCGTACTCCACGCCCGGCATGTTCACGAAAGCGAGATTGGTTCCGCTGGGACTGGTATTCTCCTCTTCGACGCGCAGGTGGACCAAGATGCCACCGCGGGTATTGCTCAAGTTCGTGATGGTCTTTTGCATATCGAAGATGGAACGGTCCACGCTGTGCATGGACTCTAACAGGTTATCCGCCACGTGGTGGTCCTGGGATGTATCCGGAACCGCCATGCGCCTTTCGTACTCCCGTTTCTTCTCCCGGAGGAAGCCGAGCTCCATACTGTCTTTTTCCAATTGATCGGAATTGTCGAGGGTTTGCATGTTGCTGCTGCCGACATACCCGATTTGGGGAAGCAGGGCGTTCAGCTTCGCGAAATCCGCATCCGAAAGGGTCAGGCTAAGGAGCAGGGAATTGCGGGTTTCCGAACGGCCCTCCACCCGGAAGGAGGCGGGATTCGCCAGGTTCGCAACGGCATTGGTTTCGGTATGGGCCTGGCTTTCCCGCACCGCGGCCTTGGCTTCGCCCACGAAGGCGTCGATGCGCGTCTTGGCCTGCTCCACATCCGACACGTTAACGGTGACATCGTACACGCTCCGGAATTCGCCGGCACAAACGGGAACCATGGTCGCGAAGGCTAACAATCCGCAGACGGTGGCAAGCGGGAAGCGCATGGGAACCTTTCGGCAAACCTGGTGGGAATGACGCAGACGCAGAGCGGCCCGAAAAGGTACACAGGAACCGGACCGACTCCAATCGGGCCCGGCGACGGAATTATTGGGACTAATCCGAATCTTCTTTTTCCGCTCCCCGGATTTCCCCGGCGTCGCGCATAGCGGGAAATTTATCTTGGTGGTACTCTGTAGAGATGTCTTAGAGGTCCCCTCGATTTATCGCCCCGGCCCCGCCGAGGCCGCCGAAGGATGCGCATTGAGCCTCGCCGCCGTCTTCCTCGCCTACGCCGTCATGGTGTTCTCCATGGAGATGTGGTCGCGCAAGCATCCGCCCGCCAACCTGGCCGACATCGCCGCGGCCCAGGCCGCCAAAGACAGCTCCGAGTTCGTGGACCGCTTCGCCATCGCGGATTCGGGCCGTTTCGTTCCCGCGGTGGGCGACTTCCTGGACTTCGTGGCCGTGAGCGGATCCCAAGGCGGCCTGATCCACAATTACATCAATAACGGCATGCATCGCCTGATGCGCGCGATCATGAGCGTGTCCGACCTCAACGTTCGGGTGGGTTTGGTGGATCGGATGCAGCTGACCATGGCCCGATACATTGACACCTTACAAGCCCACCCCCGTTGGGCCCTCGATCCCAACCGCGTCCGGCCCGCCATGCAGATGGCGGTGGAGGTGATGGGCAACCTCAACCTGCCTTACGACGAGGCTACGCGCGCCCGCATCAAGAAGGCGGAGGAGGCCGCCCTTTCCCTGGAGAACGGGACCGCGACGCTATGGCAGCGCGCGCGGGTGCAGGACTTTTTCATCCAGTCGGGCATTGCCTTGGTACTGATGAAGGAACGGGCCCTGAGCGGCCTCGAAGCCGCCCCCCAGGCCCCTTCTCCGTAACCGTCCCCGGAACCCGGCGCCCCGCCGCAGGGCCATCGCCTTCGTCCCGTGCGACGTCGCCGGCTAACGGATCGCCAATACGTCGGGAGCGCCTCGGCTATCCGGCGCTTGCAGCAGGTAAATGCCCCGTGCCAGGCCCTGAGGCAAACGGGCATCGTCCTTCCGCAGGATCCCCATTCGGCTGCCATCGAGACCGAACAGGTTCAGGACGGGGGAAGATTCGAAAGCGCGCGCGTCGAGGCGGCCGCCGGGAAGCGCCGCGAAGCTATGGCCGGGAAGCGAGCCGCGGGCCAGGCCCGGTCGTACGGAGGACGGCTCCAAATCCGGGCTGTCGAGCAGGTACAGCGTCCCGTTGTAATAGCCGCAGGCATAGATCCGCCCGTCGGCATCGGTTCCGAAAGAGGAAAGGCTTACGGGGGAAGGGCTCAACGTGGTAGCGGTAACTTTGCCTGCGGCATCGCGCTTCAGGTTCCAGAATCCCTTCGACCCCCAATCGGCCAGAAAATAGGTGCCGTAATACTGGGAATTCGGATTGGCCCGGAATATCATCCCGCCGATGATGGCCGGTCCGTTGGGGCCGAAACCGGCGCCGTTGATGGAGGCATGGGTATAGGTGTAAATGGGTAGGGTCATGGTACCGTCATTCGTCCCGCGGCTGCCCTCCATCGTCTTCCAGCCGTAATTGCCCCCTTTGGTTATCAGGTTCACTTCTTCCACCGAGTCCTGGCCCACGTCCCCCAACCAAAGGTCCCCGGTCGGCGCATCGAAATTCCATCTCCAAGGATTGCGCAACCCATAGGCGTAAATCTCCGGCCGGCCGCCTCCGCTCGCGAAAGGATTGTCGGCCGGGATGTGGTACTCCAAGCCCGCGTCCTTCGAGTTCACGTCGATGCGGTGCATCTTACCCAGCCAAGCGTTCTTGTTCTGCCCGTTCCCCAAGGGATCGTTCGCATCGCCGCCGTCCCCCACGGCGTAATAGAGGTAGCCGTCCTTGGGCCCGAAAGCGAGATTGCCCCCGTTGTGGTTCACGAAGGGATCGTCGATCTTGATGAGAACGCGGCCCGGGGTCCCGGAATCCTTCATGCCCGTCGCATCGGCGATGCGCTCCTCGACCATGTCGTAGTAGGTGCTGCCTGAAGGATCGTAGCTGATGTAGTACTTATGGTTGGTAGCGAAGTCGGGATGGAATGCGATGCCGAGCAGGCCCTGCTCCAAATCCTGGCCCACGTCCAAGTGGCACAAGGTGTCTTTCACCACGCTCCCATCGGACTTCTTGGACACGAGCAAGACGTTGGCCGCATGCTGTTCCAGCACCACGTTGACGCCGGGATGACCGGGAAAGGCGCCGAAATAAACCGGATCATGGAAAGTGGTTCCGGGATACGCTTCCTTGAAAGTAATCCCGCCCGTCTGGGCCAGGATAGGGGCCGCGCTAAGTGCGCCTAACAGGATGGGAGCGGTGACGAAAGGGAAGCGGATAGACATGGAAACCTCCGGAGCATGCTCCGGGGTAAAATAGCCCGCGATGGCGTTAAATGCTGCCGGGCCTTTTCCCCATCGGGATGCCTTCGGGCCGGCGTCCTGCCGGAGCGTACCGCATGGTACAGGTTACGGTTGAAAAGGGCCTCTGGACTTACTTGACCCGCAACAGATCGGGAAGGCCTACGCCGGCCGCCGGCTTCAACAGGTAGACCCCCGCGTCCATATCCGCCGGTAACCGCGCATCGTCCTTACGCAAGGCCCCCAAGCGGTTCCCGTTAAGGCCGAACAGTTCGAGAACCGGGGCGGTCGCGAAGGCCCGCGCATCCAGACGGGCGCCGGGGCGGACCGTGAAGGTGCGGCCATGCGCTTCCCGGGCGGCCGCATCCGGTTTCAAGATCGTCGCGGGAGTCAGGTCCGGGCTGTCGAGGAGATAGATGGTCCCGTTGCTGAGGCCGCAGCCGTAGACGCGCCCTTCGGCGTCGATCCCGAAGGAGGAAAATCCCGTGGGGGTGTTCGTCAGGGATGTGGCCGTGGCCGTCCCGGTGGAATTGAGCTTCAAGGCCCAGAACAGATTGGTGCCGTTGTCGGAGATGAGATAGTTGCCGTAATACTTGGAAGCAGGGTTCGATCGGAACAACACACCGCCGATCACGCAATTGCCGGTGCCATGATCGTAGGTGAAAAGCGGATCGATCATCGAGCTATCCTTCGTACCGGCGCCCGTATTCCGATTGCCCTCCATGATTTTCCAACCGTAGTTCCCGCCCTTGACCAGGATATCCACCTCTTCGATGTTGTCCTGCCCCACGTCGCCCACCCACAGGTCGCCGGTCAACGCATCCCAAGTCCACTTCCAAGGGTTGCGCAAGCCGTAAGCGTAAACCTCGGGCCGGCCGCCTCCGCTCGCGAAAGGATTGTCCGCCGGGATGTGGTATTCCAATCCCGCGTCCTTCGAGTTGACGTCGATGCGATGCATCTTGCCCAGCCAGGCGTTCTTGTTCTGCGCGTTCCCGTTGGGATCGTTGGCGCTGCCCCCGTCGCCCACGCCGAAGTACAGGTATCCGTCCTTCGGCCCGAAGCCGAGGGTTCCGCCGTTATGGTTGTTATAGGGATCGTCGATATCGATGAGGATGCGGCCCTTGGTTCCGGAGTCCTTCATGCCCGTGGCGTCGGCGATGCGCTCTTCCACGATGTCGTGGTAAGGGGTGTTCGGCGGATTGTAGCAGATGTAATACTTGTGGTTGGTATTGAAGCTGGGATGGAAGGCGATGCCGAGCAGCCCCATTTCGTTGTCCGCGTCGTTCACCGTCGCGTGGTACAAGGTGTCCTTGGCCACGCTGCCGTCCGTATTCATGTATACGATCAAGGCGTTTCCCAGGTGCTGCTCCAAGATCACGTTGGTCTTGGCGCGGCCGGGGAAAGGCCCGAAATACACGGGCCGATCGAATTTCGTTCCGGGATAGGCATTGGTGAATTTGATCTGGGATTGAACGGGAATGCATCCCGCTAAAAACGGCGCAAGCGTCAAGAAAATCCGGGCGCGAGCGAACATAGGAACCTCCGGGAAGGGCTTAAATTATACGATCTAAATTCGCTTGCGCATAAGAGAAGGCGGCCAAAAGCGTAACCCTGCCGACCATATCCATCCGGCTTCCTGTTTGGCCGCCTTCGCAAGGCCCAGAGCCACGAAGCGAAAGGGGGAAATGCCCCCGAACACCGCTGCGATGGCCAATAATACGCGGGGCGTAAAGCCAGGCAGGTTGCAGATTGCGTAGATGGGCTCCCAGCGGGCGGGAACGAATTTGGACTTGAAGGCTTCCAGCCCCCGGAAATTGTAGAAGCGGCTCCCATGGGCGCGCAGCCATTTGAAAAGCAGGGACAGCCATAGGGGATCGGTTCCGCGCTCCTGGCGGGCCAGGTGGGAAAGCGGCGAGAGTCCCATCGTCAAGTAAGCGGCTCCCGTGGCCGCGGCGGCGCGGAAAGCCGCATCCACCAAGGCCTCCGCCGTCCCGTTGGGCGCGTCCTTTCCCCGCACGAACTGTTCGGTGAGCCATCCCTTCCGGGCCGGTATCGGGGAGGCTACCAGAAAGCCCACGGGTGCGCCCGCGCGCTCGGCCACGAAGATCCTGCGGTCCCAAAGCCGGCCCAATGTCTGCGGCTCGACCAGGAAATGCATGGGCGGCATACGGCGGTGCGCCAGCCATTCCCGCAGGCAGCGGCGCAACTCCGGGGAAGCCGAGGCCCGCTCCCGGGGCCACTCGGCCACGGTAACGCTCTTGTTACGGGCGCGATTGAGCTGGGCCCGCAGCGAAGGCCGGCGCGCCAGTATCCCCGGCCATTCCGAAGGGTCCCAAACCGGCTGGGCCCCCAACAGGATTCCGGAATATCCGGAAGCGGCCCCCAAGAGTGCTTCGAGACGGGCGCCCGCCCCGAAATAGCAAAGCGCCGACCCCTGCGCGCTGGCATCCGCCTCCAGTTCCGCCGCCACCGCGGCCAAACGCTCGGGCGGGCAAACGGGGGCCCCGGCGACCACCCGCACGCGCCCCCATTCCGCGTACCCGGCGACCGCATCCCCTGCGCGCGAAAACCACAAACGCATGCCGGGATTGAGGATTTGATAGGCAGCGGCATTCCAACCATGGCGCAGCACCAATTCCCGCGCCCGGGCCAGTTCGCCCGCGGGCCCCTCCACATCGTCCGCCGCCATTCCGGGAACCTAGGAAACCCAGGCCTCGTTCGGTTAGGCTAAAATTCTTTATGCACAATATTCGTTGCAACGAATATATTATCCCTATGGGGCAGAACATTCAGATGGAAATCAAGCAGCGCAAGCCTTTCGCCACCAAAGAAGAAGAGCTGTTTCTGAACATCCTGCGTACGTCGGATCAATTGATGCGGGGCCTGGCGGAAGTGCTGAAGCCCGCCGATCTGTCGGCGACCCAATACAACGTCCTACGCATCCTGCGCGGCGCGGTCCCCGACGGATTGGCTTGCGGCGAGATCAGCGATCGCATGGTCACACGCGATCCCGACATCACCCGTTTGCTCGATCGGTTGGAGAAGCGCGGCCTGGTGGCGCGCAGCCGCGAGAAGACCGATCGCCGCGTCGTCACCGCGCGCATCAGCGAAGCGGGCCTGGAACTGCTGAAGAAAATGGATGATACCGTGACGCGCATGCACAAATCCCAATTGGGCCACCTGGACCTGAAAGCCTTGGACTCGCTCATCAAGCTGCTGGAACAAGCCCGGGAAAAACCCGCGTCCCCTTGAGACCGCTTTAAAGGAGGGAACCATGATCACCTTACGCAAAGCCGAGTCGCGCGGCCGTTTCGATTTCGGATGGCTGGACACGCGGCATACCTTTTCCTTCGGGGAATACGTGGATCCCGCGCACATGGGCTTCCGCACCTTACGGGTCCTCAACGAGGATCGCGTGAAGGCGGGCCAGGGTTTCGGCACACATGGCCATCGCGACATGGAAATCCTGTCCTACGTGCTCGCCGGGGAATTGCAACATAAAGACAACCAGGGCAATATCGGATCCCTGAAACCGGGTTGGGTGCAGCGCATGAGCGCGGGTACGGGGATCATGCATTCCGAATTCAATGGCTCGAAAAACGAGGCCGTGCACTTCTTGCAGATCTGGATCCTGCCCGCGAAGAAAGGCATCGCGCCCCGGTATGAAGATCGGGAATTTCCGAGGGAAGACCGGATGAATCAGCTGCGGCTAATCGCCTCTCCGACAGGGGAAGCGGGCTCCCTTACCCTGGAGCAGGATGTCCGCGTCTATGCGACCCTACTGGAAGCAGGCAAAGAGGTGGAGCTCCCATTGGCGACCGGTCGCGCGGCCTGGGTGCAAATAGCCCGGGGCGATGTCGCCGTAGGGCATGGCTTCAGCAAAGGCAAGGACGGGATCGAGTGCGCGGGAGAGTGGACGCCCTTGCGCGCGGGGGACGGCGCGGCTTTGGAAGGGGAAGCGCGCCTTTCCTTAAGGGCGGAGACGGAGGCGGAGATGTTGGTTTTCGACCTTGCCTGAGGCCTTCCGAATAGCTGCATTCCGCACGGCGCAACCCCCGCGGAATTTATCTTTCCGATGGTACGGGCGGTGATCGCCGCCCGGTTTCCGGAGACTGAAATGGACCCCATTCTCAAGACCGCCCCGCATCGCCAACCGGAATTCCCCGTTGAACCCATCTTTCCCGAACGCTGGTCCTCGCGGGCCATGAGCGGCGCCCAGGTCGAGAAGAGCGCGCTCATGACCCTCTTCGAGGCCGCGCGCTGGGCGCCGTCCTCCTTCAACGGCCAACCCTGGCGCTTCATCTATGCGCTACGGAACACGCCCGCTTGGCCCAAGTTCATGGAACTGCTGACCCCGAGGAATAAACTCTGGTGCGCGAACGCGGGCGCGCTCATGATCATCGCCGCGCGCCGCGACTTCGAAGCCAACGGCAAGCCCAACCGGACCCACTCATTCGACACCGGCGCCGCCTGGATGAGCCTGGCCCTGCAGGCTTCCTTGCTCGGACTCATCGCCCATGGCATGGCCGGCTTCGACTACGGCGCCGCCGGCGCGCTCATCGGCCTGCCCGACGGCTATGGCGTGGAAGCCATGTGCGCCATCGGCCATCCCGGGCCCATCGAAAATCTCGCCGAGGAATTGCGCGCCACCGAGAAGCCCAACGGCCGCAAACCGGTCTCCGAATTCGCCTTCGAGGCCCGATTTCCAGACCTTCCCGGTTGATTCCTGGCCCGGCCGGAAAAAAAGTTTTCCACATCCCCCGATACAGATTTCCCCTCTCGCGCGTCCACTATCCACAGGGTCGAGGTCAAAAAATCGTCTGTTCATTCAAAAATAGGCGGGATGGCGCGCATTTATTCACAGGGAACGAAGAGTTTTCAATAGCCTGTTGATAAGCGTGGACTTGTAGAATTGGCAGAACGAAGCGCTTTTCTTCTGGTGATCCCGAAGCGGGGGAATGGTAAGATTCCGGATAAATAACCCTATGGAAGACGTTCTTTTCAATCGCCTACCTCAACGCAAACGCCCGGCGTCCCCGGCCGAGTCCGTCTCCTGGACCGGTCGCGCCGCGGCCGATGCGGACGCCCACCCCAAAGCGTCCCTTCCCTATCCTTTGTCGGCCTTGTTCGCCCTGATCGAGACGCGTCGGGATTTTCCTAGCGCCTGCCAGGACCTGGCCGCTTTCTTGAAGGGGCTTCCGGACCGTTACTCCGCGGAAAACCTGCTCCTCGCGGTCGTCGACGCGCGCTTTCCGCGCGTGTGGATGGAGCGGTTTTTGTTCACCCTGCTGGCTTTGCCCTCTTCCGACGGGCAGATCGCCGGTCATACCCTCCGGTTCCGCACGCTGAAGCGGTTGCTGCTGCGCGTTGAACGCCGGGCCCCCCTCAGCGTCGGCGAATCGACCCTGGCCCGCGAACTCATCTCCGCCCTGGCCCTCTCGCGTTTCCTCGACTTCGAGCCGTTCTGCCGTACCGCCGCCGCTACCTTCCAGGCCCTTCGCGCCGGGAAGCTCGCCGTTTCCGGGGATCTCGGATTGCTCATCTACCTCATCCGCTGCGAACACTCGGCTCTAGGCGAGCGCAAGCGCTGGCTCGAAGAAGGGCTCCCCTCGGGCGATCCCGCAGCCGTAGCGCGCCTATCTCCGCATCTCGAACTTCTGGAAGAGCATATGTCGGAAGCGCAAAGGCTGGCGCAGCGCCTGGGCGCCTTCAGCGGGCTGCAAGATCATTCCATGGGCTTGGAAGAAGCCATGGGCCCCTTCTGTTTCGCGCGCTTTCTGGACGGCTTAAGGTCCCCCGGATTGGCCGGGCTTAAGGAGGTCCTGGAGTCGCAGCGTGCCAAACGCGTCCCCACGCGGGATCTCATCGCGTTGACTTCGCTCTGCCGTTGGATCGCCGAGGCGCAGGGAACTTCGTCGGGGCCGGTGGAATGGGTCCGCATGGCCCTCGCCGCTTATGATCACGGGCAGTTCCGCATCAATGCCCGGGGCGGACTTCCCGCCGTGGAGGCCCTACTGCATGAGGCCAAGGTGGGACGGGAAGGCGACGTCGTGATCGGCGATTTCGGCGAATACCATTTCTCGTCCTGGGCTTCCCGCGACGGCCTGACGCGCCCCTATCGCAGCTCCAATCCCGACCGCCTGACCCCGGACCTGCGCCGGTTGGTCCTCGCCAATATCCACCGCGAAGCCGTGGTCCTCAAAATGCTGGATCAGCCGGTGGTCCGGGAAACCGAAGGGTTGGTCGCCGACATCGTGGAGGGCAGCCGCTCGGCGGTGGTGCACGCCAAGATCGCTTCCCGTCCCGAGCTGCACGCCGGGCCCGCTTGCGCCCGGGTCCCAACGGCCTTGCTAAAAAGCCCGGTGGCCATCCCCGCTACGTTGGCCCTCCCGCTAATCCATCCCGCTCTGGTCCCCTTCCAGGAGATGAAAGCCCTTTACCGCAACCGCGCGGAGCTACGTCCCGATATCGCCGAAGGCCTGCGCGCGTTCCTGAAGCAAGCCTATGCCTTGTAACCGGATTTGTGCTATTTTGTGATGGGCATTACTTACGTCGCGGCCTCGGCGGGAGAAGCATGGACATCGATCATCCGCCCCAACCCAAGGGTAAACGGGCAGGCCTGGAGTCCGGCGGGCCCGCGCTGCGCGATGCATACTGGGTTTCCCTCTCCGCCCGCGAGGATGCGGAGCCCTTCGGCGTGGCCCGGGGCGGCGAGACCGTTCTCAACGCGCGCGGCAAGGCCTTGGCGGGCGCCTGGCGCGAACTTGGGGAATTGCGCGATGGCGTCGAACCGGACGCGGTCCAGATCGGGCCGAACGGCCTGGAAGGCATTCTGCTCCTCCCGGGCAAAACCTCGGGAACCTCGGCTTTGGGCGCCATCCTGCGTCTCTTCAAGGTGATTTCGTCGTTGCGGTTGGCGCATTTGGGCAAGACCACCCGCCTGCGTAACGCAGCGGTTACGGGGGACAAGTCTACGGCCAAGGCGCCCCCGCCGTTATGGAAACGAGGCTACGCCGAAAAGGCGCTGGCCGACGCGGCCGCGCTGGCCAAGGCGCGCAAGGCCCTCAAGGGAAAGCAGGCAAGGTAACCGGAATGGGACGTATCACCCTCACGCTAGTTTCCCAGGACAAGGACCAGTGCTATCTCCAGGCCCTGGCCAAGAGCCCTTCATATTCCGCGGTAACCAGTTTTTCCTGCACGGCCAAGGCCCTGGTGGAATTCGGCAAGGCCATCAAAGGCTTCCCCCGTTCCGCCGGCGAGACGGAGGAGTATTCCCTGGGCGCCGGCATGGGCCGGGCCGAATTCACCTTCGTCACCGTGGTCACTACGGGGCTGTGCGAATTGTGGGTGCGCATCAAAGGGCTGCAAGGCGAGGGCGGCCAATCGGCGGAAGCCTATTTCCCCATCGACTACCTGGAGCCCGCGGCCATCGAGGCATTCTCCCGGGATCTGATCAAGCTGGGGACCGGCCACGCGAAAGCGGCGGAGTTGAAGAACCAGTTCGAAAAAGTCTGACCCGCGGCCGGACTCGGTATCCCGAAGAGTTACATCCCCGGCAGGCGCAGGAACATCCCCAGTGAGAGGATGACGACCACGCTCAGGGTCAGCACGAACACGGCGGGCCAGCGCGCGCCCTTGCGATCGGCCGATTCCAGGCTCGGGGACTGCAACCACATGGCGCGGATGATCTGGAAGTAGAAGTAGAACGAGACCAGGCCGGCGGCGACCGAGAGGTAGACCACGGCCAAGGTCCAATGCGGCAGATAGGCGTCGGGCTTGAGGGCCTCCAGCACCACGCCGAACTTGGCGGCAAAGCCGGCCGTGAGCGGAATGCCCGCGTAAGAGAACAGGATCAGGGTCATCGCCAAAGCCACCCAACGTTGGGTGCGGCCCAGACCGGCTATGTCCGAAAGCTCGTCCACGTCCGCCTTGGGCGTGCCCATCGCCATGAACGCGGCCCAGGATCCGAGGGTCATGATGCCGTAGCTGGCCAGATAGAAGACCACGACCGGCACCGAATTCACCAGGATGCCCAGCAGGATAAAGCCGGCGTTGACCACGGCCGAATAGGCCACCAGACGCTTCAGGTTGGTTTGCACGATGGCTTGCAGGTTTCCCATCACCGCCGAGCAGGCCGCGCCCGCCAACAACACCGGTTTCCAGACGTCAGAGAGGGGCTCAAAGGCTCCCCACAGCAGCATCCCCAGCATGCCGAACACGGCCACCTTCACCGGCGAGGAGATGAGTGCCAAAGACGCCAGGTTGGTGCCTTGATAGACATCGGGAAGCCAGGAGTGCAGCGGAGCGACTGCCACCTTGAAAAGGATTCCCCCCAGCATGAAGCCCAAGCCGACCTTGGCCAAAATCAAATCGCCATTGGCGCCCGCTTCCACCGCCCGCGCCAGATGGTCGTGGATGGCCATCAGGTGGATTTCGCCGGTGGCGCCGTACACGAAGGAAAGGCCTAAGAGGAACAGCACGCTGGAGAAAGCCCCCAGCAGCAGGTACTTCATGCCCGCCTCGTTGGAGCGCGGGTCCTTATGGCTGAAGCCGGCGAGCACGTAAGAAGGGATGGAGACGAGTTCGTAAGCGATGAAGAGGGTGGCGAGATCGCCGGCGAAGCAGAGATTGACCATGCCCAGCGCCAGCGCCAACACGACCAGGCGCCAATCCACGCCGTGGATATGCACCTTCTCCAGGTAATCTTCCGAGAGGATGAGCGCTACGGCGGTAAGGCCCAGGCAGAGGTAAGAGAGCGCCTTGCCCACCGAGGTCACCCGGATGGCGCCGCCGAAGTATTGTGCGCCCTCGGGCAGGAATTTCCAGATCGCGATGGCGGCCGAACACAAGGCCAGGATGGCGATGACGTTGGAAATGCTCTCGCGGCCCGTCGGGCGGAGCGAAGCCACGGCCAGCAGGAATACGAACCCGAGGATCAGGGGCGCTTGCGAGAGGAGGTAAGGGTTCATGGGAGGAAGGCCATGCCGTGTCCGGCGGGATTGAGGAGGGTGCTTTCCACCGGGTGGAGGAACGCCATGGGGTACAAGCCGAGAACCACCCACAGAACGATGAGCGCCAGGGCTAGGCCCGTCTCGCCCAGGGAGAAGTCGGGGGCCTGGGTGAATCCCGCCGCTTCCGGACCCTTGCGGCGCCCCAGGAAAACCATGTGGAAGCCGCGCACCAGCGCCGCGGCGCCGATGAGCGCGCCGATGGAGGCCAGGAAGGTGAGCCAGGGCGAAGCCGTGAACGCGGAGAACAGCACCAGGATTTCGCCGGCGAAATTGCTCATGCCCGGCAAGCTGCAAGAAGCGAAGATGGCGGTGAGCAGCACGGCGGCCAGGCGGCGCTGGCCCGCGCGAAGGCCCCCGGTAGCCGAAAGCAACGGGCTCTCGCCGCCGATGGCGATGCGGGCGTCGAAGGCGAACAGCGCGGTCATGATCAGGCCATGGTTGAAGACCTGGAAGATGGCGGCCGTAAGCCCGGTGGAGAAGGTCTCGCCCGCGGCGCTGAACACGCCCAGGGCCAACAGGCTCAAATGCGAAAGCGAGGAGTAGACTAGGATATCGATCAGGCGTTCCTGCGCCAGGCAGAGCAGGGCCCCGTAGACGGCGCCCAAAACGCACAGGATCTGAAGCTGGTGCGCGTAGCGCAGGCATTCCTCCGGAAAGCCCTGGGCCAGGATGAGGATGAGGCCGTAGGCTCCCATCTTGGACATGACGCCGGAAAGCAGGGCGCGGCAGGCGGGGGCGGAAACGTTATACGTGTCGCGCAGCCAGCCGTGGAAGCCGAAGAGGGGCAGCTTCACGGCGAAGCCGAGCAGAAAGCCCGCGAAGATCCAATTGCGCTGTCCCGCGTCCAGGGCCGAGGCGGCGGACAGGATGCCGTTCACGCCCGGGTCCTTTCCGGCAGCGGCGCACAAGGCGATGATAGACACCAGCATGGGGAGCGAACCCACCAAGGTGAAGAGGAAGAAGCGGATGAGGGCGGAGTAGACCGAACCCGAATGGATGTTAGCGCGGCCGTGCAGGCCGATCCAGAAATAGGCGCCCAAAAGCGCCGTTTCCCAGAACAGGTAGAACAACACCAGGCTATCGGCCAGGAACACGCCGGCCAGGCTTAGGATCAGCAGGTTGGCCGAAACGTAATAAGAGGGCCCATAGCGCCCGTCCTTGTCGCGCAGCCAGGTGAAGATGAGCGGCAGGCACAGTCCCAACAGCAACAGGAACGGCGCATTGCGGGCGTCCAGATATAATGCGGGCTCGACCATCAGGTCGGAGCGGCCCAAAGCCACGGCCCGTCCGACGATGCGGAAGCCTCCCGGCGACATCATCGCCATGACCGAAATCCCGGTTAGGAAGGCGCCGTACACCCATTGGAAGATGAGCGCGGCGCGGGCCTGCGCGCGGTTGCGATCCGCCAAGCCGTCACTTCCGTGACGGCCGTCGCCGCCTTGACGGCCGCCGTTACGGTTAGCGGCACGGCCCCCGTCGCGGGAAGGCGCGGCGCCGTGCAGGATCATGGCCGCGAAGGGCAGCAGGATGGCGAAGGGCAGGCATGCGGCGAAGGAATGCATCAGCGGCCTCCCAGCCAGAAGGCGATCAGGAACACGACGAGCAGGATGGCGACCGCGTATTGGTGGGCCTTGCCCGTCTGCAGGCGGCGCAGCCCCAACGAGAAGCCTTGGCCCAGCCATCCCGCCAGGGTCAAGACTCCCGTGAAGATGTTTTCCAGGATGAGACGGGAGAGGTAGGCGAAGCCTTTCAAGGGCAGTAATACCGCATAGGCGTAAAGGTCGTCGAAGTAGAATTTGCGCGCCAGCGGCCCGAAGGAACCCAAGCTGACGGTGCGCAGCTTGGCCAGCAAGGGCTCACGCCGCCGCGCGGAAACGAAGACGAGATAGCAAGCGACCGCGAAGACCAGGCTGATCGCCAACATGATGAAGGTATGCGCATCGGGCCGCACGCCTTCCGGCTCTTCGGCGCCGCCGGTGATGATGCGCCAGATGAGGCCGCTCCCGCCGAAGGCTTTGGTCGCGCTCAACCATCCGAAGACGGGGGCCGCGATGATGAGCAGGGCGAGCACGACCCGGATAGCCGGGCTCTTTTCCTTCACGGGGCCATGATCATGGCCATGCGCATGCTCTTCGGCATCGCCGTGATGCGCGCCGGCGGCATGGCCCTTCGCCGGGGCCGCCGGTCCCGCATCGGCACGCAGGTATCCGTACAAGCGAAACAGGTACAAGGCCGAGATCCACTCCACAACGGTCACGATCCAATAGACGACGGATCCGGGGATGGTCATCCCGAACCCGCTGAAGGTGGCCTCCCGGATGGAATCGAGAACCGCTTCCTTGCTGAAGAAACCGGCCGCCAGGAAGGGCAACAGCCCCGCGCCGCCGATGCAACCGACCAGGAAGGCGATGTTGGTGATGGGCAACTTCTGGAGAACCCCCGCCAGCTTGCGCACGTCCTGCTCATGATGCGCTGCCACGATCACGCTGCCGGCCGCGAGAAAGAGCAGGGCCTTGAAGAAGGCATGGCCGAACAGGTGCAATAGGCCTGCGCCCGCCGAACCCGCGGCCAAGGCCAGGAACATCAAGGCCAGGTTGGACAAAGTCGAGTAAGCCAGGATTTTCTTGATGTCGGTTTGGACCAGGGCCAGCAAGGCGCCCAGGATCAAGGTAACCAAGGCGCAAACGAGGATGACGAAACGGGCCTCCGGCATGGCCGCGGCATACAGCCAATCGAGACGGGACAAGAGATACACCCCGGCGGTCACCATGGTGGCCGCATGGATAAGGGCGGAAACCGGCGTGGGCCCGGCCATGGCGTCGGCGAGCCATACGTGCAAGGGGGCCTGGGCCGATTTCGCGAAGGCGCCCCCGAGCAGAAGCAAGGCAGCCACGGTGCAAGTACCCGGGTGGATGCTTGCCAGGCCCGGTCCATGCTGGGCCAATTCGGAAAGCGAAACCGTTCCGAACATAGAGAACACCGTGAACACGCCCAGGAGGAACAACACGTCGCCGATGCGATTCACGAAGAAGGCCCGGAAGGCGGCCAAGGGCACGCCATCGTCCGTCCAATAATGCCCGATCAACAAATAAGAGCAGAGCCCCACGCCTTCCCAACCCAGGAAGATGAGGACCAGGTTGTCGGCCAGGACCAAGGTGAGCATGGAAGCGACGAAAAGGTTGAGGCTGGCGAAGAAGCGCCCTTGTTCCCGATCTTCCCGCATGTAGCCCACGGAGTAAACCGTGATCAAGAAGCCGAAGAAGGTGACCAGGAGGCACATGCACAGCGAAAGCGAATCGAGGCGCAGATGCAAGCCGGCTTGGAAAGCCTGGGTGGCGATCCAGGGGCCGGCATCGAAGTCGACGGGCTGGCCGGCGCCGAACACGCCCGCTCCGCAAAAGGACAAGGTGAGGCCCAGCGACCCCGCCACCGAGAGGCAGGCCAAGGCGCCGATGGCATTATAAGGGAGGCGCCCGCCGAATACGGCCAAAAAGGCGGCCATCAGGCCCGGCAGTAACGGGATCAAGAGGAGCAGGACGGGATTCATGTGGCGCGTTCCCCGAGGCGGGCCACGCGGTCGCGGGTGATGTCGTTGTAGTTCCTGAACAGCACGATGATCATGGATAGGCCCACGGCGGCCTCCACGGCAGCTACGCCGATGGAGAGCATGTACAAGTAATGGCTGGTCTCGGAAGTGCCCCAGCGAAAGTAATTGAAGGAAACAAGCGACAGGTTCACCCCGTTCAGCATCACTTCTATCGAGAGCAGAACCATGATCAGGCTATGCCGCCGGAACACGCCGAAGGCGCCGATCAGGACCAGCAACAGGGACAAGGCCAGGCAATTGGGGAGAGTGAAAAGATGCGGCATCATTTCCGATCCAGGAGGGCGCTGGGGGCCGCGGTTTCGCGGGGCGGCACCACGGGCAATGCTTCGGTGGGCCGGGAGGCGATGGCCTCCGCAATGGCCTGGGCGCTCTTGCGACGGGAGAAATTGAGGGCGGCGATCACTCCCACCAGGATCAGGAAGGAAATAAGCTCAAAGGAAACGGTAAGGGGATTGTTGGCCGGATCCTCGAAAAGCAGTTTGGCGATGGAATCCAACCCGCCATAGCCGGGCTTGGTTATGGGTTGGACGGCGACTTCGCCGGCGGCATGGTAAACCAAGGGCAGAATGCAGGCCCCCGCCGCTCCGACCACTAGGAGGCCGAACAGGGCCCCCCGCAAGCCGGAAAAGGCGCTATCGTTGCCGGCCATCGGGGCGTCGCCCTCGCCGGGGGACGGATTGATCATCATGATGACGAAGGTGAACAGCATCATGATGGCGCCGGCGTAGACCAGGATTTGCAGGATGCCGACGAAAGACGCCTGCAACAGGATATAAACCAGGGAGGTGGGCAGAAAGGACACGATGAGCATCAGGGTGGCCCGCACGGGGTTCTTGATGAGCACCACCGCCAGGGAACTGATAAGGATGGCCACCGCCGACAGGGCGAAGATGAACTCGACGAGAGGCGATACCGGCACTGTGTCCTAACCTAACATGGGATCGGGGCGAGCCCCCGGTTTTCGGCAGGAATCTAGCAACAACAGCTTGGAATATAAAGGAGCCGGGAGGGGGCGGAAGGGCGCGAAACCCGCCGGTTGGGGCTTAGTGCAGTGCCGCGGGCGGGGCCAGCATCCATTCCCTGGCCGCGGAATCCGGAGCCACGATCAATGGGGCGGGCCGGGCCGAAACCGCTCCGCGCCAGGGTTGCGGAAATTCCAGGGTGAAGATGAGGCCGCTACTCCCCGCCGCGGAATTGTTCTTGGTCGCCACGTGCACGCTGCCGCCATGGTTCTCGATGATGGACTGAACGATGAACATCCCCAAGCCTCGCCGAGCGGGCCCCGATTTGGTCGTGAAGAAGGGCTCGAAGATGCGCGCCAAATCTTCCTCGGCGCAGCCGCGGCCATCGTCCTCGATGCGGAGAACGAGTCGTCCGCCTTCGCGCCGGATGGCGGTCTCGATGCGACTCGCGCCCGCTTCCAATGCGTTCGCATAAAGGTTCAGAAAGACCTGGTCGAGCCGTCCCGGATCGCAAAGCAGGGCGGGCGTGGCCGGATCTTCGGAAAACCGGAAGGCCTCGATGCGTTTATGGAAATGCGTGCGTGCGCAAGCCTGGGCCATCTGGGCGCAAGACAGGGGAGTCAAGGCCCTCAGCGAGGTCGCCGCCTCCCCCGCCCCGAGCTGGCGGGTGAAGGTTTCGAGTTTTTCCACCACCCGATCGATGCGATCGATGATGGCTTGGCCGTCACTGGGAACGCGTTGCCGCAACAAAAGCGCATTGCCTTTGAGCGTGCACAGGTAATTCTTCATCTCATGGCCCAAGAGGGCCGCGCCGCCGGCTTCCGTTTGCGCGTCCTTCCCCAAACGAGAGCCGGCCAATGCGAAGGATGCCAAGCCTAACCCGCCCCGCCTTAGGTTTCCGCGGGCCTCCCACCCCAGGAACGCGAGGACGGCGGACAGACCAAAGCAGGCCGGGATCAGAAATCCAGATCCGTTTCCGGCCTCCTTCCCCAACCATACCGCCATCGCCCCCAAAGCCATCCACGCCGTCCCATGGGTCCAACTTAATTGACGCATATGGAGAAAGCTATCCTTCCCGGCGGTCCGTTTTTGTCCCCGCTCTCCATGATTCCGCTCTTTTTTAGCGAGCGGTTCCAGGCGGGCTTGCGCGGTAGCATTCGAACCCGATCCTAAAGGCGATGGGGCCGGGATGCTTGCTGCCTTGGACGTATGGAAATCCCGATTCCGGGACCTCTTTTTCATTTCCGGGACTAAAAAACCTGACCAAAGCTTCGGAACGCGCAGGGGAGGGAAAGGAACGGCCATGTGGTTTCCCAACCGCAAAAAAGGGACCAGGATGAAATCGCATTCCCCGCGCGAGCAGAAACGGGATTCGGTGGAAATAGGGCTGCTGTCCGCAACGGGCGCCACCCCCGGGCCGAAGGCAAGCGATCAAATCTTGACGAGGGAGATGGCCGGCCCGCGCCATCCGAGACCAGCGCGACAGGGAGGAGAATCCGGGCCCCCAACGGAATGGGCGCTTTAATGGGGGCTTTTAAAACCGGAGCGGGAGCGCCAGCCAGGAACGATAGCCTTGCGCATCCCGGATAGTCAGGCTAACCTGGTAATCCCCCGCGGCAGGAAGCACGAAAGCGAGTGTGTCCTTACCGCTGGCTGCGGGATGCACGCGAGTCTGCACCGGGTCGGCCGACCCGGTGATGCGCCAGATCAAGCTGTCGTTCTCGCTAATCCGGTTGGTCCAGGCTGCCACGATGCGTATCGTGTCGTTTACATGGTAAGCGCCGAGGGAATCGAGGGGAGCCAGGGAATCGATGCGGGGGCCATAAGCCCATGGACGCTTCGCGCTCAGATCGAAATATAGGCTGCGGCTGGACCCTAAGGAACCGCTCGGATCGCGTTTCAGGCTATATACGCTGTACCTCATTTTCTTGACCTGCACCGAATCGGTCCGAGCGAAGGGAACGTCCTGAAAGCTGGTGTCCTCCTGCGTGGTCAGCACCTTCGGCGGCCCGCCCAGAGCGGAATCCTGCCGGCGGATTCCGTATCCGAAAATGCGGCTGTCCGTTACGCGGGACCAGTTCATATCCACGGCCCCGGAGTTTTCGTCATAGCTCAGGGCGAACTCCGCCGGCGCCGGCAGCGGATCGGGATTCTCGCCATTCGGGGTGAGGTATAAAACCATTTGCATGCTGGCGGTATCCGGGGGCACTACGATCGACGACCTACGCGTGGACCAGGGCGCGAAGCAAGAGACTTCATAATCGCCTGGCGGCAAGAAGAAGGTAGTGATCCCCGCGATCCCTTCGTTCCCTGTGAACTTATGCAAATAAGGCGTGGGATCGATCCAGCATTCGGCGCTGTCTATGGGTTCGTGGGTGCCTTGATCCTGCACCGAGATAATCAGGACCGTGGGCGGAGCGAGTCGCACCGGGCGAAGCGTGAGCCGGCCGAGGCCGTTCGCCGCTTTCGTCAAATGTTGCACCGGCCGATCTTTTTCGGGGGTGGCGGGGTCTTCGAAAAAAAAGTCATAGGTGCCCGAGGCCAGCCTCTTACCGAACGCGAAGTAGCCATGCCCATCGGTATACTGGGTATCGCTGGAGACTTTTCCGGAATCGTCATACGCTGCTTGCCTCGCATCCGGACCGCCCCAGGCGATGACGCGCGCGGACACCGCCGGCCCGCCATCCACGCCCTGGACCTGGCCCGAAACGGCGGCTTCTTCGGGATCGGGGACTTCGGTGCCGCTGCACGCCACCGGGCCGCATGCGAGAAAAAAGCCGCACGCCAGTGCGACCCAGGCCATAGCGAAGGTGCGTGCGAACCTTATTCCCCTGGGACGAGGAGCGCGTTCCTCAAGTACCATCCCCCTCCGCCTTTTCGATCCGGGTTACGGGAAACATCTGGAAGTTGAACTGGTAGACGCGGTCCGCCTTGGTCCCGTTTTCCGAGAGGGCCATAAGGTACATCCGCAGGTTCTTGATAGCCAGTTTGGCCTTGCGGATCTTGTCGGCGGTGAGGGGCAAGGTCAAGGTGGAGAAACCCCGTTGCCCGGGAGGGAAAGCGTCCAACGCGCGGACCGCCAGCTCCAGGGTGCTTTTATGGTAGTTGGACAAGCCCAGGGCGTCGAAGGTCCCGCCCATCTTGAGATTGCCGCTGGTCGGGCGCCAGGCGCCCGCCTCGTTCCGGGCGATGAGCCCCAGCGAAGCGAGGATATCGATGGCCTTCTTGGCATCCTTGGTAGCGATGGGCGGATTGAGGGACTTACCCAAGGTTTTATAGTCATCGATGAAGCTAAGGTAGTGCAAGGCTTCGCGCACGGCCGCATATTGCCAACTGCTGAAATACTCGTGCTTGTCACGGTCGACGATATCCACTTTGACCTTGCCCGTGGTCATCATTTTCTCGTAATAGCGGTTCTTTTCCTCCAAGGTCTTGGCCTGATTGAATTGCACCAGGTTCAGGAAATATTCTTCCTCTTCCTTGCCCAGCTTCAGCGCCTTGGCGAACTTGAGCATGAACGCGCCCGAGAGGTTCTTCTTTCCCGCCAACACGTCCGAGAAATATCCCGACGAACTGAACCCGACCTTCATGGTGAAGTACCGGTGGGAAAACTTGGGATCCCGCGCCTTCTGCTCCTCGTAGTAATCCTTGAGGAACTTGCGATAATCGATATAACTGTAGAGATCGGGCATGGCAGGGACTCTTATGGGCTCGGCTCTTTCGAATAATACCCCTAGCCGACCTACGCCGCCCCCCTCCTGGCGGAATTCTCGCTCCCCGGCGGAGAGCGAGGCGCTTCCTGGCGGAGAGCGAGGCGCTTCCCGACGTAGAGCAAAGCAGGGTTCCAGGTGGGAATCGAAGGAAAAACGTATACTTTCCAGCATGTTCCGCCTGCTGCGCTCCGCCCGACCGGCTCTGCTCCTGGGAGCGGCCCTCTTGGCCGAATCCGCATTAGCGGCCACCAAGCCCCCCGGCGACGGCGCCATCGAACTCTCTTTCACCAAGGGCGACACCCACAACGGAGCCCGGATCCGCCTCCGCATATTGGGCGATTCCATCTTCTACCATCGTACCGTCTACGCGCCCGGCGCCGCGCCACGCGAATCGGAACAAGCTCTCGTTCTGGACATTCAGCGTCAACGCACCCTGCAAGGCGTAATGGGGGAACTCCCCCGTTACCCCGCCTTCGGCTCCTGCTACGGCGAAGGCATGCGCTACTACCTCGTCGAAACCGACAAAGGCAAGTTCTACCGCAGCGTCCCTGAACAAACCGGCAAATGCTACCTCGACGAGCCCAGCATCTTCAGCCTCTTCGAAGACCTCGACGACCTCCTATCCCCCCCCGGCGACCCCAAAGACAACGCCGCCTCCTAAACCCCACCACCCCCCTCTCTTCTCTTTTCCGATAACTCCCGGTCTACCGTCGCAGGCGCCAAAGGCGCCGCCCCGGCACACTCTTCAACCACACCCCCTTCGATCCACACCAAATCGATCAGCACCCCGGCCGACCCGCGCAGACAGTAACCCGCAAAGGGCCGACCGAGGCCCCGGCCAGGCCGCCAGCGGGGTTCGATCGCGACGCCGTTCGAGGAGCCGTGCCGGGGCACGGCGACGAGAACAAGGAAGCGAGCGGGCCCCGATGGCGGTCTCGCCGGGGCCGAGATAGAGGAGGCCCTGGTTGCGGGGCAACCAGGGCCTTAAGCGCGACGGTGGACAAAGCCGCCGCGCGGGCTCGCGGGTAATGGCCTTAAGCTAAGTCCGACCTCACCCCTCGGGGACCGCCCCGGCTGCAAAACCTGCTCTCCAATTGAGAGCATCGCCAGGCCCCGTATCGGTCCCATTCAGACGCGTCCCGTGCTACATTAAAGACGTGGACGCCCCCAAGCCCGCCGCCCCCGCGGTCACCGCTTACCTGGATTTCCGGAGCTACCTGAAGGATTGGTTCCGCTACCGTAAGGAAATCCAGCCGTCCTATTCGATGCGATCTTTCGCGCGCAATCCCGCCTTGGGGATTTCCAGCACCAGTTTCATGACCAATTTGATGAAAGGGGAGCGCAATCTAACCCAGCGCCAGCGCCTGGCCTTCATCAAGGCCCTTAAGCTGGACGGACCCGAGGCCGAGTACTTCGATTTCCTGGTGCAATTCAACCAAGCCAAAACCCTGGACGAGAAGAATTATTTTTTCACGCATCTCTCGCGACATCGCGGCTCGCGGGCCAAGATGCTCCTGGAGGGGCAATACGAATTCTTCGCGGAATGGCACCATAGCGTGATTTGGAATTACCTGGGCCTGAAAGGATCGGAGGCCACGCCGTCGCGCATCGCCCGCCATCTGGCCGAAGAACTCCCGCCGGAAAAGATCCAGGCCTCCCTCGATCTACTCCTGGCCATGGGACTGGTCAGACGGACCGCCAACGGCTACGACGTGGCCGAGCGTCACCTGGTGACCGACAAGACGGTCCTAGGGCAAGTGGCCAAAGACTACCATCGCGCCTTCCTCCGCCTGGCCGCGGGCGCGTTAGATCGTTATCCGCCGGAGAAGCGGCAATTCAAGGTGCTGACCTTTTCCGTTTCGGACAAGGGCTTCGCGGCCGTCAAACAGCGCATCGAAGCCTTCCTGCAAGAGGTGCGCGAAATCGTGGATCGGGATGAAGAAGTGAATCAGGTGAACGTGCTCAACATCCAGCTCTTCCCGGGCGCCCGCATCCCATGAAGGGCGGACTCCGGTTTCCGATACGATCGGTCCTGGGCCATGCCATGGCGGCCGCCTGCGTCCTCTACGCTTGCTCATCGCTTTCGGGATGCGCGGGGGGCACCAGCACCGAAATGGGCAATCCCTCCCTGACGCTGAACTTCCGCAAGCAAGGCAAGCCGATCGTATTCAACGGGTACTTGCGGATCGTGGCGGCCGGTTCCAATCCCGAATTCTATTACGTCCGTCCCGACGACGGCACCACGCCTCCGGATCTGGTCTTAAGCACCGGCGGCGAATCGGGTCCCTCAACCATAATGTTCAAGGGAACAAGTATCACTCGCACCTGGGACGATCTGGCCGTCGATATGTTCCAGCGCGATGAATTGCGCTTATTCAAGATCGCCGCGCGCGGTCCGGCCCTCCACGACTTCAACATCATCCTGCAATCCACCGAACCCGGCGATTCCCTGGGCGGATGGCTGGCCTCCGTACATCCCGATTCCCAAGGCTATCGCACGGCCGCAGGGGACTCGGGAACGGAATTGACGATCGATCTGACGCCGGGACATCAGTGTTCCGGCCAAGTAGACACGGCCTCCCCGGCCGGGAATCCGCTGGCCCTATTCGTCCCGGGCTCTCCCTATTACGCCATGGTCCATAAAGGCCGCTTCCAATTCGTAGGTCTTCCCGCCGGGCGTCTTCCCTTACGCTGGGTCGACAGCGTCGGCCGCGTCTTCGCCGTGCCGGAATCCCTGGGCCTCGCCGGCGGCGGGGAAACGCCCCTCGTCTACTCCCTTCCGGACCCGGTGCATGCCGGCGAACGCATCGATTCCATTACCATCCCTGATCCTTATCCGACGATTTCCCTTCCGGTCGCGTCGCCTCCGGGACAGTACTCCTTCTCCGATTCGGTGGTGGTGACGCTGACCGCCCCCGCCGGCGCGTCCATCTATTACAGCTTGGACGGCTCCACTCCCACCCAGGACGGTAAACAGTACGACAAGCCCCTGGTCTTGCGGTCCAGCGCCACCCTCAAGGCCGTCGCCTACGCGCCGGGGTTCGAACATAGCGCGGTGTCGGTGAACAACTACGTGCTGGCGCCGGCGCGTCCTTCGATCACGCCAGGGGCAGGCAGCTTCGTGGATTCGGTGCGGGTGGAGATATCCGGTCCTGAAGGCGCCGCGATCCATTATACCCTCGACGGGAGCACGCCCACGGAGGCCAGCGAGACCTATACCGGGACCGCCTTGGTGTTACGCGCCTCCACCTTGGTCCAGGCCGTTTCCGTCGCGCCCGGCTTGGCCCCCAGCGCCGTGGCCGCCAACCAATACGTGATCGTATCCGATACCGTTAGCGTACCGGATACTTCCGGAGCCTTCCCCTCCCATCCCTAACTGCGGCCGATCAAAATGCCCTTCAAACAGAAAGGCCCCTTCGCAAGAAGGCCCCTTTCGCTAGAAAGGCCCCTTTCGCTAGAAAGGCCCCTTCCGCGCCAAGGAAAGCGGAAGGGGCCGAAGATTTGATAAGCCAGGGAGATGGGGGACGATCCGCGCGAGGCAGAACCGGATCCGGTTATTTACGGCGGCGGCGAAGGCCTGAACCGAGGGCCAAAATACCCAGGCCCAAGAGGGCGAGGGAGCCCGGCTCCGGCACGGCCGCAGGCGGGACGTAACCGGTGGACGGATCGAAAGGCGAGGTCGAGCGTTCGCCCGCATTCAGCCAGAACGCGTCCACGTAGAAGTCGGAATTCGGTTCCGAGCCATAAATGGTCGCGCCCCCGATGCCGGTCGCCAAAGGCGCCGTGGTGCTGACGTACTCCCATTGGCCCGTGGTCGTGGTCGTTGATCCGGTGGTGCCGGTGCTGCCTCCATTGAAGAACAAGCCGAGCTCTCCTGAACCCGAGTTCACGTAGAACCAGGCGCTGGCGGTGTAGATGCCGGGGGCCGGAGAACCGTACTGGTACAACCCGTCGTGATCGCCGCCAGTGATATGGGCCGACGCCCCGCCTTCCAGAACGGTGGACATGGATTGCACGGTGGTGACCACCGGACCGGAGTTGGCCCATTGGTACCAGTCGCAGAGCGATGAGGCGGTACTGGTCCCCACGCCGCTGGTGGTCGGGGTTTCGGAACCGCATTCGAAGCCGGTATTGTTGATGAGATCCGCGTGGGCGGCAACCGCGGAGAAGGACAAAAGGCCGAACATGAGGGAATAGCGTTTTTTCATTTGCATGTCGGCTAATAGTGCAAGGCTTATGCCAGCCTTTCGCACCGGATAGCGGAAGAAAAGTGACCCTGTATCCCTAAGTTCGCAAAGCGCTTGTATAAGAATCCGACAGGGTGTCGGGGAGGGATACGGAATCCAAAATCGCTAACTCCTGCGGGGAGCGGGAGCTCAAGGGCGCTTAGAGATTAAGCGCCAGGTTAGTTGTTCAGCAGCTTGTCCAGCCCGTAAATGAAGGCTTGGCGGTTATCGTAAACCTGCGGGATTTTGTTCGTCATTTCGATCGCTTCCTTGGGGCAAGCCTCGACGCAATAGCCGCAGTAAATGCATTTCAGCATATCGATCTCAAAGACCTTCGGGATTTTGTCCCGGTTCTCCCATTCGGGCGGCGCGGCCTGGGCCTCGATGGTGATGCAATGGGCCGGGCAAGCCGTGGCGCACATATAGCAAGCCACGCACTTCATGTTGCCGTTGGCGTCCTTGGTGAGGCGATGCTCGCCGCGGAAACGCTCCGAGACCTTCGGCTTCTCCTCGGGATAATTGATGGTCACCGGCTTCTTGAAGAAGTGCCGGAGCGAAACCATCATGCCTTTGGCGATGGTCGGGAGATAAATACGCGTATACCAGGCCAGACGGCTGCCGGGCATGTCCTTGTTGATTTGGGCGTCGCGGGCGGGCGCGATCATATCAGCCTCCGAATCCGAAACGGGACGCCACGTATTCCAGGAACAGCGCGGTACCGATGATATTGGCCAAAGCGATGGGAATGAGCACGTGCCACCCGAGCTTCATCAGCTGATCCCAGCGGAAGCGCGGCAGGGTCCAACGTACCCACATGAAGAAGAAAATGAGGCAGACGACCTTGGCGAAAAAGATGCCGAAGGAGATAAGTCCGACGAGGATCTGGCCGAGGGCGGAACCGGAAAGCATCCCGGCCACCAGCTTGAAGCCGGGGAAGGTCCAGCCGCCCAGGAACAGGGTGGTCAGGATGGCGCACATGGTGAACATGGCGGCGTATTCCCCGTTCATGAACCAAGCGTAGCGCATGCCGGTGTACTCGGTATGGTAGCCGCCCACCAGTTCCTGTTCGGCCTCGGGCAAATCGAAGGGCGCGCGATTGGTTTCCGCGAAGGCCGCCACGAGGAACAGGATGAAGGTGATCGGTTGCCGGATGATGTTCCAGGCCGTGTCCTGCTGCTGCTGCACGATCTCCGCGAGGTTGACCGTTCCCGTCATGAGGATGAGAGCCACCACCGCCATGCCCATGACGATCTCATAGCTGATCAGTTGGGCGGAAGAACGGATGCCGCCGAGCAGGGAGTATTGATTGTTGGAGGCCCACCCCGCGAAGGCGATCCCGTAGGCGGCCACGGAGGAGATGGCCATGATCACGAGCAGCCCCAGGCTGATGTAGGAAATCGCCATCACCCCGCCCGGCCCTAAGAGTTCGTTGCCGCCGGCGACGCCGATGGGGATGAGCGAGAAAGAAAGCACGCCGGGCAGGAAGGCCATGATGGGGGCCGCCAGGAACACCAGGCGATCGGTGTTGCGGGGGAAGAAATCCTCCTTCCACAGGAGCTTCAAGGAATCGGCGATGAGCTGGAAGAGCCCGAAGGGGCCGACGCGGTTGGGGCCGCGGCGCAGTTGGAAGCGGGCGCTCACCTTGCGTTCCATCCAGACCATCATGGGAACCATGCCCATCACGAGTCCGAGGCCGACGCCGATTTTTATGGCAAGGATGACCCAGAAGTTCGATAGGATCGCGAGAAGGGTGTCCATCGCGGCTAAAGTTAGCAAAAAGGCCCCGGAGGAGGGAGACGCTCCTCAGCCCGCCAGCGGAAGCAGGGCGAGGAAGGCGTAGACGAGGCGGCGGGAAGGGCGTCTCAGGGGGGTGGGCTTGTCCATATCCGGGACATCGGAGGTGGAAGCGCGAAACTTGATGCCCTCGATCGCGCCGGGAGCGGGGCAAGAAAGCCGAAATGGGCCAAGGACAACAGGAGCCCCAAGGCCGCAAGCGGGCGCACCCAATACTTAACAATCCCTAAGGAAGTCGCGGAAATCCGTGTATGTCGTGACGTCGGCCGGCGTGGGTTTCATCGTATCCCAAAGATATGCCTCTTCCCGGTTCCCAGACTTTCGGGAGGGAAGTTTCCGTTCTTTTTTTGCGAGCGCCGCTTCGGGGCAGGTAGCGTTCAACCATGCACACGAGCATAACCATGTACAGCATTACGTTTTCCCGGATCAGGTAGCCGGAAGTTATGGAGACGAGGCAATGGTTGAGCAAGGTAATCAGCGCCGCGAACCCGATGGTGGAAGGGTAGCGGGCGCCCCGCATGGCCAGGCGCAGCGCCCTTCGCAACGTGGCCGCGAGGAACCAAAGGAGGAGCCCCAGCCCTATGAATCCATACTTATGGAGGGTCTCGAAATACTGCGAGTGGATCGACCACCAGTTAATGAATTTGCTCATGCCGAGTTGGGTGAAGAACAGGTAAAGACGGGCCCCGGAACCGTGGCCGAACCAGGTCCGCTTCTGCCATACCACGAGCGATTCATGGATACGGTAGCCGAGGGAGGACCATGGATTGATGAGTTCGTTGGCCGAATGCGCGGTCAGGCGATGGAGAAGGAATCCTCCCAGACCGGTTCCGGAGGTAAGGCGGAGGATCGCTTCCGCGGACAGCAGCAGGAAGATGGCCACGGGCAGGCGCTTTCGGAATTCGTTTAGGCCGATAAGGCCCGCTTTACGGATGCGGAGGGTTCCGTAAACCGCGAAGGAGACGGCCGCCGAAATCCACAGCCCGCGGGTTTGGCAAGCCAGGAGCCCCATCAGACATAGCGCCAGGATAGTAAAAAGGAACGCCCGGATTCGCTTGGATAGATCAAGGCCCAGCAAAATGGGGACGAGGAGCACGCCATCGGCGAAAAACACTTCGTTCCAGGTGAGCACCCGCTCTCCCGTCGCGAGGAAATTGATGAGAACGATGGCGGCGTGCAGGCTCGTGAAAGCCAAGATGCCGCATAGGATATGGAAAAGGGCCTTAGGCGCGAACAAGGGCTCGCCATCGCGGCAGAGCATGGGTACCAGAAGCAGGAAGCAAAGATTCTTGATGTCGCGCATGACGTAGAAGTCGGTTCCGAATTCCAGCACGGGTCCCACCGAGAGCGCGAATCCGTAGAGGATGAATGCGTAGAGCGGGATTAACCCCGGGCTGAAGGGTAGGCTGAAGACGGCAAAGCCGCGCCGGTTGAACAGGTAAAGGCCGATGTACGCAATCGCCAAGGAATCGGAGGTATTAAAGAAGAGGAAGTTCGAGCCGGGCATATTGCCCGGGAAATAGAGGAGATATCCCGAGAAGGCTAAAAGCATGAACCTGAAGTGATCCATGCGCAGGAATAGCATGGGCAACGGCGCGAAAAAGAATCCCAACCAGGTCTGGCGGGTGAAATGGGTGACCAGGCTTAATATGCCCAGATAGACGAAGTACCCTCCGAAGGTCAAAGCGTCCAAGAACGGGATTCGCCGGCCTCCTAGGTGGTTCGCCGCGACCATCCCCAAAGGCCCATCCGGATCTGCCGCAGTTTGGCAAAATCCTCCGGGCGCTCCTCCCGGAAACGCCGGAAATATTCGATCACGGAAACGCATGCGATTCCCGCGAAGATGCTTAAGCAGAAGCATGCGGCCACGATTTTCATCCGCTTCGGGGAAACGCGCTTCTGCGGCGGAACGGCCACGTCGAGAACCTGGACCGTGGGGGTATTTTTGGCTTCTTCGAATTTCGCGGTTTCGTATTGGCTCATCATCATTTCGAACAGGGTTTCCTGGATCTTCAGGTTGCGCTTAAGCCTAAGCAACTGAAGACCGAGATCGGGGGCCATCTTGTACGGAATCAGGAGTTCGGATTTGCGTTCGCGGAGGAGGCTGTCCCTCTGCCGCCTCAGCTCGGCCAATTCCATCTCCGCTTCCTTTATCTTCGGGTTATCCGGGGAAAACACGCGCCGGTCGATGTCCAGGTTCAGTTCCGCCGCCAGGTATTTGGCCTCCATGGTGGTGCCGGCCTCGATCGTCGCTTTCGATTGCTCGTCGATGTCCATCATGTGATTCCGTTTCTGGAACTCGACGATCCTGTTTTCCGCCGAGTCCAGATCGGTTTTGATGAGGGCCAAGCGTTGCTCCAGGAAGACGCGCTGGTTATGTTCCGTTTCCACGGAAAGCCGCTTATAGATGGCGTCCAACCGGGCGGCCATGAAATTGGCGATGCCCGCCGCCCTTTGCGGACTCTCATCCTCCGCCTTCAGCACGAAAGTACCCTCGTCGGCCACTTCGAATCCGATGTGCTTCCGGAATTCCTTTTCCAGATCTTCGATGTAGTACGTTTTCTTGCGATCGAACTTATAGACATGCGCCAGCTTGAAGGAATCGATGACCTCATGGTCCAGCATCCGGCTTCCCAGGATCGCCAAGTACAGGTTTTCCAGGTTTTCGCCGCCCCCTTGCGCCGACAGCAGGCTTCCGGAGCCGGTCGCAAGCTTGGCGAGAGGCATTCCTTTCATGATTTTCGATAGCCCTTCGCTGGAGCTTTTGGGTGGCATGAGCACCGTATGGGCCTCATACTTCTTAGGCAAGAGATAAGCTATGCTCACGGCGGCGGCGGTCCACAAAACCGTATTCAGAATCAGGAATCGCTTCCAGCCCGTAAGCACCAACAGATAAGCGAGTACGTCCAGCCGGGCTTCTTTCGGGTTCCTTACGATCATGCGCCGTTATGCTTCCTCATCCGGCCGCCCCGCCCTCACCGCGCCCTCGTCACGGCGATATAGGTGAGCGCCAGGCTGGCGATAGTAGCCAAGGTTTGCACCAGGGGAAGGTAGACCGTGGTCACCCGCTTATTTTCCACGGAGGCGGGCACAACGATGACGTCGCCCTCTTCGATGGACCCCGGATCGCGCAACTGGGAGATGCCCTTGTAGTACCTGATAACCACTATATTTGGTCTATCTGCCAGGCTCGTATAACCCTTCGCCAATGAGATATAATGGTAAAGCGGCTCCCCGCTTTTGAATGGGTAGGCCCCGGGACTCCGTACGTTGCCGCTGACGTAAACGAATTCTTCCTTGCGCGGCACATGGATTTCATCCCCGCTCTCCAGCTTGACTGCGGACGGCGGATTGCTTTCCAGGCTGATCACCGCGAAATCGCCGGTGCCGATCATGTCATTCAGCGAGGCGTTGATCTCGGGCCGTACCGCCGCGCCGGAGGTCGAAGTCCAGCGCGGCGGCGCAAGAGCGTTCGCCTTGGACGGAAGGTATGCCATCGCCGGAGGCACCAGTTTATTCGCGCGGATGATGAAGACGCGCTTCATGCTGGCCTGGGGGGTTCCCTGCCCGGCCAGATCGAGTATGTCCTGGGCGGTCGTCGTCCCCCATTCGATGGGGTAGGTGCCCGGCCTTATAGCCTCGCCTCTCACGAGAACGGTATCTTGGGATCCGAAGTCCGCCAGAGACGGTATGGTGATTACGTCATTGTCGGCCAATGCAATGGAGGCGGCTTCTATGCGTGGTATTCTGCGGGGGGCGCTTCCCGCACGACGGTAGAACACGTAATTCGTGTCGGCGGAGCTTCGCCGGGCCAGCAGGGACAACGCATCGCCCAGGGTTTCACCCGGAATCAGGGGAATGCGGCCTTGCACCAGGCCCGTCACTTCGCCCCCGATGCAAATGCTGGCGCTGGTATTCGGGACCTCGATCCGGTCTCCCGTATAGAGGTAAGGATTTTGCGAGGCATCCCCGCCCGCTAGGGCCTTGAGCAAATCGTAGGTTTTCACCGAATCGCCGTTGACGCAGCGGACCTGGCGCAGGTTGGCTTCGTTGTAATGAGGCAACTGGCCTTGGTTGGCCTGCATAACCGCATCCAGCAAACGGCGCGTTCCATCCAACCGGTAGGAGCCGGGATTCGAGAGGGCGCCTATCAAGGTAACGACCGGGCGTTTGCATTTCTTCAACATCACGTACACGTCGTATCGATCCTTAAGCGAAGCCCGGAACGATTGCTTAATTTTCGCGATGGCTTCCGTAAGCGGGATCTTGCCCAGGGCAATCAGGCCTACGTCCCCGATATACAGGTTTCCATCCGGGTCGACGGTCGCGCTATACTCGAGGCTCGGCAAGCCGATGACTCCTATTTGAAACGCATCCCCGCCCCCGATCAGGTATTCCCGGGATACGATGGAATTATCCGCGGACTCGTCCGATATGCCGGAGGCGAAGTTGGGCTTGGAGCCCGACTCGGCGAGAAACTTCCGCGCCCCGATCGGCGAGATATCGAAGGGCCCGGCGGCCGCGACCAGCGAGCAAAAGGACAGCAAATATTGGTCGATCCGCATAAAGCTCAATATGCCTCGGCCCTTATCGCCTCTGCATATCTCCAGGGATTTTACGAATGCAAAGCCCATGCCATAGTCGGAAGCGCGATTCCGGCCCAATTAATAAGGCCCCGAGAACTATCGGCTAGGTTATGGCCCAGCGACCCTCAAGTTTTGACCAGTAATGCGCGGAACGCCGAGGCGCTGGCGGAGGGGAGGAACGCGGGGAGGTGAAGGGCCGAGGAAGCCTCGGGGCCGAGGAAGCCTCGGGGCCGAGGAAGACCGGGACGGAGGTGGGAGCTTAGGCTCCCGACTTCGTCTTGACCGCCCCGTTGCCGGCAGCGTGGGCTACAGCGGCATGCTGCAGCTCGCGGGCGAGATCGTTGAAGATCTCCACCTCGTGGCGGCCGAAGTTCACCGGCTCGATCACCGGCAGGAACTTCTGGTGAATACCGTCCTTGTTCACGAAAGTGCCGCTCTTCTCGAAGGAGGTCAGGGTAGGCAGCGCCACCGCCACGTTTCCGTACTTGAGCAGATCGGATTTGGCGAGGTCGAGCAGGACCACGTTTTCGCTACGGTCCAGCACCGCTTTCAGCTCCGGAGTCGCCTGGTAGCCGGGGATATTGTGAACGAGGACCAAGGTGGCGATCTTGCCCTTGTCCGCCGCGAGTTCCTTGAGGGAGGCATCGGCATCGATGCCGAGGACTTCCTGCATGCCCTTGCGGTTGGGATTCTTGTCGCCGGAAATGGTGAAGCCGGGGAAGACCTCGTCGGCGCGGCCGGCATTGGCGTAGCCGGCCACTTCGGAGCCGGGCACGGCGGCGGCCAGGAGTTGCAAGGCCGCGAAGGCTTCGTTGGAATTCCAGGCGCTGATCAAGAATACCACCCGGCCCTTCTTGAGCAAGGCGGCGGCGGCTTGGCGGGCTTCCTTATAAGGCGCATCCTTGCCGTCGACGAGGGGCTTCATCAAACGGTTCTCTTGAACGTAAGGGAAGGAAAGGCGGCCGTAGTCGCACATCCATTCCTTGTTCACCTGATCGTTCCGGCGCGGTACGATGCGTTTGATCTTCTCCTTGTTGTCCAAATCGACGCGGGTGTTGCAGCCCACGGCGCAGTCGGCGCACATCGAAGGGCGCGAATGCAGGTTCCAAACGCGGGTCTGGAACAGGAAGTCGGAGGAGACCAAGGCGCCCACCGGGCAGATGTCCACGGTGTTCAGGGAGAGGGGGTTATCCAGGGCCTTGCCCGGGAACAGCGAGATCTCGGAACGATCGCCGCGGTAGATGACGCCCAAGGTGCCCTGGCCGGAAATCTCCTCTTCGAAGCGCACGCAACGGGTGCATACGATGCAGCGCGAACCCCAGTATTTGACGTGCGGCCCCATGGTGGCCTTGGACTTGACCACCTTCTCCTCGTGGAAGCGCCCATGATCGCGGCCGTACTCGTAGGAATAATTCTGCAGCTTGCATTCGCCGGCCTGATCGCATTCGGGGCAGTCCAGGGGGTGGTTGATGAGCAGGAATTCCATCACCGACTTGCGGGCCTCTTCGACATCCTTGCCCTTAGTGGTGACTTCCATGCCTTCGGCCACGGGTTGGGCGCAGGCCACGACGGGCCGCGGAGCCCCTTTTAAGCCCACCATGCAGATGCGGCAATTGCCGGCGATGGTCAGATCCGGGTGATAGCAATAATGCGGGATGTCGATGCCGTTTTCCTGCGCGGCGCGAATCACGGTCCAATTGGCCGGGACGGTGAGTTCCTTGTCGTCGATCTTGATCTTGACTTCTTTGGGGGCGCTCATCGCGAATCCTTCCGCCTTACTTCTTTTCCTGCCACGAACCTACGTCCATGGCGCTCGGCCCAGCGCCCGTGGCGGACAGCCGCTTGGCCTCCGGCGAGAGCTCGTCCCGGTAGGTACGCTGCCTCTCCACGAAAGCCTTGTCCTTGATCTTGGCGAGGAAGTCGCCCTTGAAATGCTGCAGGAAGCCTTGCATGGGCATGGCCGCCGCATCGGCCAGCACGCAAATGGTGCGGCCACGCATGTTCTTGCATACGTCGGCCAGAAGCTCCAGGTCGCCCTCATGGCCTTCGGCATGGTGCATGCGATGGGCCAATTTCTCCAGCCAGCCCGTGCCTTCGCGGCAGGGCGTACACTGGCCGCAGGACTCGTGGTGGTAGAAGCGCATGGTGTTGTAGATGGCGTCGACCATGTCCACGCTCTCGTCCAACACGGTGATGCCGCCCGAGCCGAGCATGGATCCCAGAGATGCCAAGCTCTCGTAGTCGAGAGTGCACTTGTCGACCATCTCGACGGTGAGCACGGGAGCGGACATGCCTCCGGGGATGACGGCCTTGAGTTTCATGCCGTCCTTCATGCCGCCGCCGTATTTCTCGATCATCTCGCGCATGGGGATGCCGAGGGGAACCTCGTACACGCCCGGTTTCTTGACCGCGCCCGAAAGGCAGAAGATCTTGAAGCCCGGGCTCTTCTCCGTGCCCCATTGCTTATGCCAGGCGGCGCCGTTCTTCACGATATGCGTCACCGCCGAGATGGTTTCCACGTTGTTCACGATGGTGGGGCATTTGAACAGGCCCGAGACCGCCGGGAAGGGCGGCTTGATCTTGGGGTATCCGCGGCCGCCTTCGATGGAGGAGAGCATGCCCGTCTCTTCGCCGCAGATGTAGGCCCCCGCGCCGCGCACCACGGTGATGATCAGATCCACCGCGGTCTTGCCTTCTCCCGATCCCGTTCCGAAAATCCCCTTGCCCACGAAGCCCTTGGCCTTGGCCTCGTTCACCGCGGCCAGCAAGCGCTCGTAACCGAGGATGAATTCGCCGCGCAGGTAGATGAAGGCGTGCTTGGATCCGATGGCATAGCAAGTGAGGATGACGCCTTCCACCAGTTGGTGCGGATCCTTTTCCAGGATGTATCGGTCCTTGAAGGTGCCGGGCTCGCTCTCGTCGCCGTTCACCGCCAGATAGATGGGCTTGCCCGTGCCTTTGGCCAGGAAGCTCCATTTCTTGCCGGTGGGGAAGCCCGCGCCGCCGCGGCCGCGCAGGCCCGATTCGTCCACGAGCTTGATGAGGGCCGCCGGATCGGTGACGCCGATATGGGCGCGCGCGGTCTCATAGCCTCCGCGCTTCTGGTAATGGTCGAGGGTATGGGAGCCGGGCTCGTTGATGTACTTCAGCAGAATGGGGCTGAAAGGGACGACGGGCTTAGGCGCGGCGGGAGCGGCCGTAGGGGCGGCGCCGGCGAGCGCCGGTTGTGGCGCGCCCACGTTCTTCTGCGCGGCCGATTCGTCCGCTTTCTGCTGGGGCGGCACGCCGGGGACGCCGGCGGGATTGGGCTTGGTGTCGTCGGCCATATTAATGGCCTCCCTTCTTGTGCCCATTGGTCGAAGCCGGGCCGCTTGCCGCGGCCTTGCCGCCGTTAACGCCGTCGGCGACGGGGACGGTAAGCGGAGTCGCCAAAGGCTTGGGAATGGCGGTGGTCAACGGGCCCTGGCCCGGGGCCAGGTACGGATCCTTGTCGTCGAAATGGCGCGCTCCCTCGGCGGTTTCGCCGGGGAAATTGTAATGCGCCGGCAGGTAAGGCACGCGCGTGTCCATGGCCACCCCTGCCTTGCCCGCGTATTCGGAGGGCGACTTGCCTTCCTTCTTGAGCAGCGAGTCGATGTAGTCGTCCATCGTCTTCCCGCGCATGGCGCAGAAATGCTCGTTGTCCTTCTGCACCACCGGAGGCTTATCGCAATCGGCCAGGCACTCCACCTTCTCGCAAGAGAAAAGGCCGTCGGCGGTTATTTCTCCGGCCTTGATGCCGAGCTTGGCGCGGATCCGGTCCAGGGCCGCATCGGTGTTGCCTTCCAGGGCGCACATCAAGGTGGCGCAGACCATGAAGCGATGCTTACCGTGGAACGGGCGCTTGAAATGGGTGTAGAAGGTGACCATGCCCTGCACGTGCGCCACGGGCATATTGCACAGGTTGGCCACGATTTCCATGGCCTCATCGGTGACGCAGCCGAATTCCTCTTCCGCCAAGCGCAGGGTCATCATCAGGGCCGAGCGCTTGTTGGGGTACTCTTCGGCGTATTCGTGGAACTTGGCCATGCGCTCGGGCGAGAGTTCCGTTCTACGGGCCGGAGCGGCGGCGCCGTTGGGCGTGGTCGGGCTCATCGATCGAGCTCCCCGGCGATGATGTTGAACGATCCCAGGATGGCCACCAAGTCGGCCAGCATGGCCCCATCCAAGAGCCTGGACAGGATGGGGTAGTTGATGAAGGAGCAGCCGCGGATACGCACGCGGTAAGGGTTGGAGGAACCGTCCGAGACGATGTGCCAACCGAGCTCGCCGTTGGGCGCCTCGGTGGCCGAATACTGATCGGTCACGGGCGGATGGATGCCATGATCCTCGCCCGGCATCACCAACTTGAAATGGTGGATGAGCGATTCCATGTCCCCGTACGTGGACGTCTTGTCCGGCAGGGTGCGCTTCTGATCCTGGAAATTGATGGGGCCGGGCTCCAGGAGTTTCATGGCCTGGCGCACCAGCTTGATGGACTGCTCCATCTCGTCTATGCGCACCTTGTAACGCGAAAGGGTGTCGCCGTCCTTGTACACGGGCACGTCGAACTTGAGCTCGTTATAGATCAGGTAGGGCCGGAATTTGCGGAGGTCGTAGTCCAGGCCCGAGGCGCGGCCCATGGGGCCCGTAATCCCGTAGGACATCGCCATCTCCCGCGAGATGCAACCGATGCCCTCGACGCGATCCAGGAAGATGCGGTTCTGGTAGAAGCTCTTCCGCAGATTGTCGATGGTATTTTCCATGCTATCGAGGATGGCGGTGACCCGCTTTACGAAATCGGCGGGCAGATCGAAGGCGAGGCCGCCCACGCGCGTATAGCTCGTGGTCAGGCGCGTGCCGGTCACGGCCTCGAACACGTCGTACAGCTTTTCGCGTTCTACGAAGGTCCATAGGATGGAGGAAAAGGCCCCCAGATCCATGGTCATGGCGCCCAGGCACAGGGAATGGTCCGCCAGGCGCGACATCTCGGCCAAAATGGTTCGGATCACCTGGCAGCGGCGCGGCACGGTAATGCCGAGCAATTCCTCGCAGGCCAGGGCGAAGCCGATGTTGTTGGAAAGCGGCGAGAAGTAATTGAGGCGATCGGTCAGGGTGATGAACTGGTTGTAGCTGCGATGCTCGCCCAGCTTTTCGAAGCCGGTATGCAGAAAGCCGATTTCCTGCTCCGTCTTTACGATGCGCTCGCCCTTGACCTCCATCTTGATCCGCAAGGTCCCGTGCATAGAGGGATGCGAAGGGCCGACGTTCATATGGACGGTGTTCTCGTCGCGCTCGACGATCTCTTGCTCGTAGGAATACATCAGCCTTCCCCTTTCGGCCGTTGGGTGCTGGCGTGGTATACGGGGAAATTACCGCGCTCGCCGCGGCCTTTGAGGGGGTAATCCTTACGCAGGGGATGCCCTTCGTAATCGTCCGGCATGAGGATGCGTTTCAGATCCGGATGACCCATGAATTCGATACCGTATAGGTCCCACACTTCGCGCTCGGTCCAATTGGCCCCGGCGAAAAGATCGGTAATCGAAGGCAGCCGCGGATCCCCGTCCGGCACGAAAGCCTTCACTTGCGCCTTCACGCCGAGCTCGGGGGAAAGCAAGGTGTAAACGACCGCGAACCTTTCCGGCTGGGCGATCGGGTAGCGCAGGTAATCCACCGCGGTAAGATCGATGAACATGGCGAAGGCGAGGGAAGGCTCCTCGCGCAGGAAGCGGATCAGATCCTTGGCGTCCTGTCCCTTCACCTTGAACTGATGATAATGCGATTTCTCCTCGCGGCCCAACAGGCGTTCGCCCATGCGGGCTTCCACCTGCGCGATCACCTTGAGATGATTTTCCGGATTGTAAGTAATCATTTCAGGTCCCCGGCGGCGGGCGACGACTCGGTGGTGACCGGGTGGTGGGCGTGCTCCGGAGTGCTGCGGTCCACGCCATGCCGGTAATGCGTATCCGGCGTGCGGAAAGCCACCGACTTGGCCGGATCGGAGGCTTCGTCCGAGGTGACGTATTCCTGCGACTTGGCTTGGCCCTTCTTGGCTTTCTCCTGCACCATCATCAAGGCGTCCAGGAAAGCCTCGGGCCGCGGAGGGCAGCCGGGCATGTACGCATCCACGGGTATGAATTGATCCACCCCTTGGATAAGGGTGTAGGTGTCGAAGACGCCGCCGGAGCTGGCGCAGGCGCCCATGGAGATGCACCATTTGGGCTCGGGCATCTGCTCCCAGATGCGTTGCAAGACGGGCATCATTTTGAGGGAGATGCGTCCCGAGACGATGAGCAGGTCGCTCTGGCGCGGGCTGAACTTCATCACCTCCGAGCCGAAGCGGGCGGCATCGTACTTGGCCATGAAGGTGGCCATCATCTCGATACCGCAGCAGGCGGTCCCGAAGGGCATGGGCCACAGGCTGTTGGCGCGAGCCCAGTTGATGGCCGTGTTCAGGGTGGTTGTGGTCCAATCGTTGGTGGAGCCGGTCATATTACTCCCATTCCAGGGCCCGGGTCTTAATAATGTAGAAGAGCCCCATCCCGAGAATCACCAGGAAGAAGAGCACGGCGGGCAAGGTGCCGGTGTGGAGGAGGTGCTTGAAGCCCAATGCCCACGGCAGCAAGAAGATGGTCTCGATGTCGAACAAGATGAAGAGCAAAGCGAAAGTGTAAAACTTCAGGGCGAAAGGCCGATGCGGATTATCGACCTGATCGACGCCGCATTCGTAGGGTTCGAACTTGACCTTGCTATAGGTTTTCTTAGGGCCGAGCAAAGACGAGGCGGCGATGGCGCCCACGCCTGTCAATACCACGAGAATTCCATACAGGATAAAAGGGAGGTATTCGCTGAGCATTCCAGGCTTTCGGGACCCCGTATCCGAGCCGTCCGACTAGGGTTCCCGGATGCGGAAAAGTGGGTTTTTCAGTCCGTTTTCAAAGGGAAAAGCTAGGAAAAGGCGATGGGAACGGCAACCGCGATGCGGACACCTGATCGAGGGGACGGCGCGGTTTCAAATGCCAACCGTGCGCATCGAAGGGAGCACCGGTCCTCGGCCGGGAGCGCCAATGACGCGCCATTGGGAGCTACAATGGCGCTCCGGTCGGTGAAGCCCCTCGTCCGGACTCCTGCGGGCAAAACGCTCCTGCGGAATCGCTTGCCCCCGGTTGCGGCGAATTTACCGCCACCCCCATGGGACAACTTTATCTTCAGGATCAGGGCGAACGCCCCTGCCGCGGGCCGCAAACCCGCAACAGAGACGCCCGCTGGGCCGCCAGCACGGGAGGATTAGTATGTCGGAAGGGAAAAGGCAGGAGCCCGAAGCTCTGGTGCTCGATAGGATGCTGTCCGGGCTGGCTTTCCCGGCAACTCTCGCTCAGGTCGCCAACCACCTGGCCATGACCGCCAACGCCAAGGGCGGCGGTCGCGCCGCCGAGCTACACGATTTGATCATCCAGCTTGATATTCAGGAATTCGGCAGCCGCGAGGCCCTGCACAAAGCGATTCGCGAATACCACGCCTGGGAACGCGAGCATAGCCTACTCGTAGGCTGAGAATGGGCGGGGATCAACGGCGCGAATCGGTTTTAGCCGCGGAAGAACCCGCGGGCGGCGCGAATCGGGGGCTGACGGCAACGGCATCCCGCCGGAATCGCCCCCTGGCATCATAGCCGGGTGGCTCTCCTTGAGTAAGCTTGCGGGCGCCGGCCGCGCCCATCCCCGAAGGAGCCGCCACCGCCACCGCAACGGATCCGCAATTGGCGAGGCCGCCATTGTCCAGGCACAAGGACACCTTCAAGTCGCCCTGCGCTTGGGGCGAAAAAAGCAGCAATCCCTCTTCCGCCACCGAAGCCGTATCCGCTTGGACACCCTCCAGGGCCCAGACCGCATGCAGGGAGGGAAACGGACTGGCCTGGATAAGGGACAGGTTCGTAATCACGGGTCGGATGAGCAGCGAATCCCGGCCGCTCCAGGTCATGTCCGCAGGTAAGGTGAATTGCGGATCCGGAGCCACGTTCCGGATGGCGATGCGTACGTCGCGGCTGCGGGCGCTATCTCGGAAGCGGGCGGAGAAGCGGAGGACCATGGCCGTATCGGCCGTGACCCGGGGCAGGGTCAAGGAAAAGGATTTCACTTCCGGATCCAAAAGGCGCAAAGGGACCCCGTCCACCCACGACCATTCGAATTGGTCGGCGCAATCGGCGGTCGCGGAGAGTTGCAAGGCCGATCCCTCGGGGAGGGAGGTATCCGCCGGAACGAGGAAATGGATGTCGCAAAGGACGGGGGGCACGAAGGACAACAAGGTCTGGCTCGGCTTCTGGTTGGCATAGGCCAGCTTGATCCAATCCGGGCTCCGCGTCGCGGCGGAAACCTCCGGTTCATCCAACATCCCCTGGTAATAAGCATCGGCGGCCCAATTGCTTCGGCCCAGGAAATTGGAGCCACGCGGCAAAGCGGGTATGGTGTCGTTGAGATCGCCCGCGGCGATTTCCACGCCGTTGCGGTAAATGCGGGCGGTCTTTCCCGAGACGGTGACGGCGAAAAGCTGCCATTGCCCCAGCAAGAGGGTCCCGCCCTGGGTCGTCAGGGAACTTGCATTGGAGCCGTTCCAGATCTCGAAATGGAGCGAGTCGCCGCCGTAGGATCGGCTTAAATACACGTTATCCTTGCCCGTGCCATTGCCGAAGTCCATGAACCGCGCCCACGGAGCCGCCGCGGTGGGATAGGCCCAAACCGAGAAGCTGAATTCCCGGGAAATGCTGTCGAAGGATTGCCAGGTCTGCAGGAAATCGCCCGGATTCCCGCCATCCAGGCTGTCCGCGAAACCGATTACCCCGGGCACCTGCTCATCGGCATCGTAATTCCCGGCCACGGCTTCCATGCCGCCGGGCACGGCATTCGGACGCGCCGTCGGATATCTGCCGCCCAGATGCCAAACCGCGGCGAAACCGTTGGAGTGGGAAAACACCTTTCCGGGCTCGCTCGCCGCCACCGCCGCGGGATTGCCCCAATGGAGCCGCAGCAGGGTCCCTTTGGAGTTCCCCTTTACCGTATCGGCCAAAACCCATACAGCCGCCACGCCGGCGGTGGAATCGTAGCTGTCGATCTCGAAGGGCAACGCGGTTCCGTCGGGCTTGCTGAAGCGAAGGTCCTGTCCGTTGCCGCGGGCCTGGGCGAAAGGGAAATCGGCCGCGGTGAGCCGTACCAGGACCGGAAAGGAAACGACATCCGCGGAGACCCCGGCGCCATCGGGAGAGGTATCGAAGTAGATGTCCTTCTGATGGGCCCAAGCGGTGTAGTCATCCGCAATGGCGGATACGGACGCGATTAGGACGGCGAGCATGCAGAGACGGCCCGTACGTAACGTACTTGGAACCCCGACCCGCACGGGCCCTGGCAACCGATTCATTTTCAACCTCAGGAAGGAGCGCAGAAGCGAAACTAGACTTCCCGGGCCGCAAATAAAATCCCCCATCTGCGGGTCGAATCGACGGAAGATTGCGTTTTTTGTGTTTACCCCGGGGAAAAGTCAAAAACCGGCTGGGCTAAACCATTAATTGGGACGAGGGATGTGGCTAATGCCAGAACAAATTCACCGTCTCGAGCAGGAACAACGCGATGATGATCCACTCCAGCATATTGCTTTGCCGGAACTGGAGCATTTCGGCGAACAACTCGAGATTTTCTTTGATCTCGCGCAGATGAAAGTCGAGCGACCGAAAACGCTCCACCACGTCGAAGGTCTTCTTCATGCCGCGATCGATCTTATCCAGGTACTCGTTCTCCCAGGTGATGTCGGGCGCGTCCATGATGTATAGGTTGTCCACCATGCGGTTGCGCACGCCTAATGTGCGGCCGATGTATTTCTGCACATTGCGGCGTGAGGTCTTCAAACGTCCGTATCGCTCCAGCTCCAGCGCCACGCGTCCCGCGTCGGCCAGGAGCTTGTCCACGATGGCTTCGTTGTACTCCAGCGCCGCCGAGTGGCCCACGTAAAGCATAATGATGCGCAACACGTCCGCGTTGAAGGCGGGAAGGTGGATGTCGTTGAATCCGAGAGCCAGTTCCTGCACGCCGGCATGCACGCGGAAGTCCTCGCTCATGCGGCGGTCCAGGGGGATCTCGAAATACTGCCTCAGGCTCTCGAGCACGGCGTTCATTTCGGCTTCGCTATGCCCGGCGAAGGTCACCACGCCGTAATCCATTATGTAGACGTAGCCCTCTTCACGCTCTCCTTCGGCTTCCCTGGAAGCGGACCCTTGGGGAGAGGCTGCCTTGCGGCGGTAAAACAGCTCGCCCGGGGCGGCGGCCACCAACTCGCCGGCGAAACCCGCGCGGCAACGCTTGATATCGATCCCTTCGGCCACTTGAAAGGCCCGGATGGTGAGGAGATGGCGCGTATCCGGTTCCATGGGGCAACGATACTCGAAGAAAGGGCAGTCGGGCAAGTCGGATAGGTGTTACGCGGGGGCGATCCGGGAGACCTATCCACGAAACCCCGTAATCCAGGTATTTTAAAGAGAGCCCATGGACGGGAGATCGGAGACGCTTATGTCAGACAGGGCCAAGACCCAAAAAGCCACCTTCGCGGCAGGCTGCTTCTGGGGGGTGGAGGAAACCTTCCGGACCCTGCCAGGCGTGGTGGGAACGCAAGTGGGATACATCGGCGGGAAGACGGAGCATCCCGACTATCGGCAGGTTTGCACCGGAACCACCGAGCATGCCGAGGCGGTGGAAGTCGAATTCGATCCGGAGCCATCGGGGCGTTATCGCCGGCCCATCGTCACCCAGATCGTCCCGGCCGTGCCCTTCTGGCGGGCCGAAGAGTACCATCAAGGTTACCTGTTCAAGGGCGGCATGCCCAACTGCCACATCTGATGGCCGATTAACTATTTTATTGGTCATGAAGCAACCGCCAAACCTTATCGCACGCATCCGCCTGCTCCTACCCGCTTTCCTTTGTCTTGGCTTGGCATCGCAATCCGCTTTCGGGCAATGGGTGAAAGTCCGCCCGACGATCGGCAACCCCATCTACGCCATGACCGCCTCCAGCAAGAATCTGTTCGTCGGAACCTTCTACGGCATCCTCCGTTCGTCCGACAACGGGGAGCATTGGGATTCCGCGTCCAGCGGCCTGACGACCCTGGAGGTCCGTACCATGGCGACGGCGGGGGACAAGATCCTGGCGGGAACCCAGGGCGGCGGGGTTTTCGAGTCCACGGACGAAGGCGATACCTGGGTCAATTCGGATTCGGGTTTGCCTCCCAACCTTTCCATCTATGCCATGGCCGCCAACGGCCAGAACGTATTCGCCGGAGGCATCGGATTATTCGCCTCTACCGATCATGCCGTAAGCTGGTATTCCGTCGGCGATGGCGTGGGCGGCAAATTCGTCCTCTCCATGGCCTCGAGAGGCGTAAACACTTACGCCGGCACCTACGACGCGGGCATATACAAGTCCGACAGCAACGGGAAATCATGGGCTTCCGCGAATACCGGCATGCCCGATACCGTCGAGATTAGCGCTCTCCTCCTGACCCCGCCGGGCCCGATGTACGCCGGAGGACCGCGCGTATACGTTTCCAAGGACAGCGCGAGACATTGGCAAGAATCCGTTCATGGCCTACCCTCCGACGCCCCCGGCGCCAACTGCTTTGCCTACCATGGAAATCTCGTTTTCCTCGGCGGAGTAGGCGTTTACATGACGTCGGACCAGGGCGAAAGCTGGACCAATGTGAGCGAGGGTCTCGGCCCCGTCCAGGTTTTCGCACTGGCAGCCGACGATAAATACCTTTATGCGGCGTATCCGGGGAACGGCATCTTCCGGCGTCCGCTGGCGGAATTGACGGTCGGGGTTCGCGATCGGGAAAATCGGGGCGCCGATTTCGGATTCGATCCGGATTCGCGGACCATCCTAATACCCGGTGCCGGGCTCGGATTTACCACCCGGACCAAGGGGTGGGTCGATCTCGGCCTCTATGACACCAAGGGTAACAAAGCCGTTACCCTGGTCCATTCCGAACTTCCGGCCGGGAAACACCGGGCGGCTTTCGCCGCGCCGGCGATGCCGGCGGGAATCTATTTCCTGAGATTGCATGCGGCCGGCGGGATCTCGACCCGCCGCATCCTACTGGGCGGCTAACGCCCGACGGGCTGCATCAGAACTGGCTGATGAACTTCCAGGTTTCCGCGGGCACCCAGGTTTTGTTACCCCCGGGCGAAGGGGTATGCGGTCCGACAAAGATGCAGGCCCGGGTGGGATATCCGTCGGAGCATCCCTGGAAGTCGGCGCATTTCGGGTTCATCCCGCTGGCGTCGGTGGGAACCAGGGTACCCGGGATATCCATGGCTTGGCAGCCGTTCAGCTTGGCGAATTCGTTGACCTGCGGCACGCCGTAGCCGGGATATGTACAGGTTTGATCCTGGGTTCCGTGGGTCATGAAGTAGGGGACGGGCTTGTTCTTCTTGTTGCATCCGCTCATGGGTCCGCCGGAGTGGACGGCGACCGCCCGGAACATATCCGGCGCCTCGCAGGCAAGGGCGTAGGTCATGGAACCGCCCATACTGAACCCTTCCGCGAAGATGCGAGTGGTATCGATACAGAGTTCGCCTTTCAGCATGTTGACCAACGAGGTGATGAAGGGGACTTGGCCGCTCGGCCAGCTGTTGCCCTGGCCTTGGGGGGCGACGAAGATGGTGGTTGACTTCCCCCCGGCCGGATTGGCGAGCTCCTCTAGCCCGTAATAGGGTTTGATAGTGGCGCTACCGTTACCGCCGTCGGTGACGTTATTGGCGGTTCCGTTCAGCCAATGGAGGGATACGATCAAACGGTAGGCCGTGGTATTGACGTAGTCGGTGGGGACAAAGAGGTTATAGGTGCGGGCGGTCCCTCCCGTTGGCGTGAAGGTCAAGGCCTTGCCGGTCTTGAGCGTCGACGTCTTGCCGCAGCCCGCGCTGTTCCCGCCGCCGGTAGATGGGGCGCTTAGGGTAACGTCAAGCGCCTCATCCCAGGCGGTGACGGAAACTTGTTTGCTCGTGAAGCCTGTGGCGGTGACCTGAAGCGTATCGAGATCGGCGGCGGCCTTAGCCAGGTAGGCTGCGGCCGGGGTGAAACCTGCGGTTGGGATGTCCCCGGCTTCGCCCATCGGCAGATAGCGGAAGGTCCGCGTTTCCCTTCCCAGGGAGGCCTTGATGATCATCATCTGATCCGAGAGGGAGTGCGTCCCGAAATCCCATTGGTATAGGCCGGGCGAAGCGTTGGACACACCCTCCATACGTAAGAGGTTGCCTCGGAGGTCGAAGACCTCGACCTTCACTTTCGCCGAGTGCGACACGGCGATCTGCAAGACCCCCTGGTCCAACGACATGCCTTGGGCCGACGGGGCCTGCCGCGCCAAAGCGACGCTTCCGGTCAAGGTATACGAGCCGTCCGCTCCGGTCATCGCTTTCATGCCCTGGCGTTTCAGTTGCACCGCCGCATTGGCGACCGGCTGCCCGGCGGCACTGGTCACCTTGCCATGCAGGTTTACGCTTTGCGCGTGGAGTATGGTTGCGAAGGCGGTGATAAGAGTTAGCGTGGCAATCTTGCCCATTGAGCACCCCCGGAAGAAAAGAATCCAATCGATCGAGCGTAATGTATGCGGACCGGGTAGATTCCGCTTCCGATACCTTTCCTTACAGGCTCGGCGGGGGTGAATTAGTATCTTTAGGCCCCCGGAACCCCGCAGGAAGTGCGGGGTAAGAGCTTTCAGAAAGGCACGATTTGCCGGCCCAAACCCTGCTTCTCGATTGGCTGAAAACGCGGATCCCCACCGAGGGCTTGGCTTGGCTCGAAGAGAAAGCCGCCCTGATGGCCACCGGCGCTCCGGATAAAACCATTTTCGCCTCCTTCAGCGCCTGCGTGCGCCATGCCGGTAAGGCCCACTTGGCGCTATCCGCCGACGACCTGCAAGCCGCCCGCGCCGCCGTGCCCGATTGGGATCCTTCCGATTGGACCTGCGATCAGGCTGCGCGCGTTTTCCTTCTGCTCTCCATGCCTTCCGGCCCGCATTCGGCCCTGGTGATGGACCAGATGTGGCAGACCGCCGACGTCGGGGAAGCCATCACCCTGCAAAAAGCCCTGGCGGTATTGCCCTACCCGGAAGGCCACATGGCGCGGGCCCGGGAAGCCATCCGCTCCAACATCAAAGCCGTCTTCGAAGCCATCGCCACCCGCAATCCTTATCCTTCTTTGCACTTCGATACCGTGGGCTGGAACCAGATGGTGGTCAAGACCTTCTTCGTGGACGTGCCCCTCGCCCGCGTGGTGGGCGTGGACCGGCGCGCCAATCCTCCGCTTTCGCGCATGCTGGACGATCTGGCCCATGAACGTTGGGCCGCCAGCCGGCCCTTCCCTCCCGATCTCTGGCGTTGCGTGGGACCCTGCGCCGATGCCAAAGCCCTGGCCGATCTCAAAAAGGTACTGGCCACCGGCTCGCCCGTCGAAAGGCGCGCCGCCGCCCTGGCCCTGAAATCCTGCCCCGACCCCCAAGCCGCCGCCATATTGTCCTCGGATCCCACGCTGGAAAAGGCGGTACGATCCGGAAGCCTCACCTGGGAGAACCTGCATGACGCCCCCTAAACTGCGCTACATCGATCCCCACGTCCACATGGTTTCGCGCACCACGGACGATTACGCGGCCATGGCCGCCGCGGGCGTGGTGGCGGTGATCGAGCCCGCCTTCTGGGTCGGGCAGCCGCGCACCGAAGTCGGCACCTTCAAGGACTACTTCGCGAGCCTGGTGGGATTCGAACGCTTCCGCGCCTCCCAATTCGGCATCAAGCATTACTGCACCATCGGCCTCAATTCCAAGGAAGCCAATAACGAAGCCCTGGCCGAGGAGGTCATCGAGCTGTTGCCCCGTTTCGCCGGCAAGGAAGGCGTGGTGGCCATCGGCGAGATCGGCTACGACGAGATGACCAAGGCCGAGGAGAAATTCTTCCGCGTTCAGTTGGAGTTGGCCAAGGAGATGGATCTGCCCGTCATGATCCACACCCCGCATCGCAACAAGAAGGTGGGGACCAGCCGCAGCATGGACGTCTGCATGGAACACGGCATTCCTCCCGCGCGCGTCGTCATCGACCACAACAACGAAGAGACCTGCAAGGAAGTGCTGGACCGCGGCTTCTGGTGCGCCTTCACCATCTACCCCAAGACCAAGATGGGCAACATGCGCATGGTGGACCTCGCGCGGAAGTACGGCTCCGAACGCATCATCGTGGACTCCAGCGCGGACTGGGGCATGAGCGATCCGCTTGCCGTGCCCAAGACCGCGAATCTGATGTTGGAAAATGGCATTCCCGCCGCGGCGGTGGATGCCATGTGCTACCGCAACGCCCTCCTCGCCTACGGCCAGAGCGGCCAGATCTCCGAGTCCGATTGGCTCGATCCCGCCCAAATCGATCCCAAGCGCGAGTTCGAGGGCAATAGCTTGCTGCGCGGCGGTGGACCCGATACCGGGCGCCCCGAAACGGCTGGCCCCGACGTCCGCCTCATCGAATAAAGGGGTGGCTTCCGCGGACCGTATCACTCCCGAATTGAAGGACCGAGCCTTCGCCCATGTTTCGGCCATGCTCGCGCTGGCCCTGGAGCACGACGCCGCGCGTTCCGCCGCCGTAGTCGTCGCCGATGCCCGCAGCCCGCTCTCCCGCCTGTTGGCCTCCGCCTATCGCGATGCCATCCCCTCGGCCCGGCATCTGGATTTCGATGCCTTAGCCCCTGCTGATGTCCTGGCCGCCTTTGCCCCCTTGGCGACGGGCGACTTGGTGGTCTTGATCCAGTCTTCCAACTTCCGCCTGGCCGAATTCCGCCTGCGGGTGGAACTGTTCGCGCGCGGCCTCAAGGTCGTCGAGCATCCGCACCTGGAACGCATGGACGGGGAGGAAATCCCGCTTTACGTGGAAGCGCTCGCCTACGATCCCGCCTACTATCGCGGCACCGGCCAGGCCTTACGGGCCCGCATCGATGCCGCCCGGAGTTGTTCCATCGAAACCGGCGCCGACGCGCCCTTGGTCTTCCAGGGTCCCTTCGAGCCCGCGAAGCTGAACGTGGGCGATTACCACGGCATGCGCAACGTGGGCGGCCTGTATCCCATTGGCGAGGTCTTCACGGAGGCCGTGGATCTGGAACGCTCGGGCGGCCTGGCCCGGGTCGATATCTTCGCCGACCTGGATTTCCGTCCCCACCTTCCTGCGATCCCTGTCACGCTCGTAGTCGATAAGGGCCGCGTGGCCGATACCCGCGACGCCACCCCGGAAGCCTTACGCATCCTGGAGCGAATCCGGGCCGATGAGGGGGAGATCTGGGTGCGCGAGTTGGGGTTCGGTCTGAACCGCGCCTTCGGGCCCGGCCGCATCGTGAGCGACATCGGCACCTTGGAACGGATGTGCGGCGTGCATCTTTCCCTGGGAGCCAAGCATACGGTGTACAAGAAGCCCGCCTTCGGCCGCCGAACCGGGCGCCACCATGTCGACATCTTCTTGGCCACCCAGCGGGTCCGCTTAGACGATGAGGTGGTCTTCCAGGGCGGCGCTTGGGCTATTTGAGCCGAACATAACTACCTTCACGGGGAAAGGAGGGAAGGACTGATGCGCTTTCTGCAAAACTTCACCGAGCCCGCGTTTTTCATCTTGCGCGTAACGGCGGGCCTGATGTTCGCGTTCCACGGCCTCCAGAAGATCTTCGGGGTCCTCTCGGAATTCCATCCCGCCTTCCCGAGCCAAATGTGGTTCGGAGGCGTCATCGAGCTCGTAGGCGGACTGTTGATCGCGGCGGGACTATGGACCCGCTGCGCCGCCTTCGTGTCCAGCGGCGAGATGGCCGTCGCCTACACGCAATTCCACTGGAAGCTGGCCATGGGAAAGGCCTTCATTCCAGGCGTCAACAAAGGCGAAATGGCATTACTCTATTGCGTAGTGTTCTTATACATCGCATGCCGGGGCGCGGGGCCTTTCAGCCTGGACGCCATGGTGCGCGGAGAGCGCGGCAGCAAGCGGTAATAATCGAAAGGCTCAGGAATCCCGTTCCCGACTTTCAATACCATGAAATGCAAGTGGGTCGGAGACCGCGCGGGATAGGCGTTGGTTCCGGTGCGACCGACCATTCCCAACCTCCCGCCCGCGGCCACGGTGTCTCCCGGGCTCGCGATCAAGCTATCCAAATGCGCGAAGTAGAGAAGCAGATCCGAGTCCGCGTCCATTGCCCATAGGTATTTTCCTCCGCGTAGTCCGGATCCTGGCCGCCAATCTTTTTCCGTGGAGAGTACGACCAGGCGGGTCGGGGCCAGCACCGGCACTTTCGCCCCCGTGAGATCATCCCGGCAATCCCGATCCTTATCGCGGATGAAAATGTCGTAAGCCGGATGGCCGCCATGCCGATTCCCGTCGAAGAAGTCGTAGCCTGGGATGGATGAACCCCCGTAGCGGATGGCGGGTCGGAAGCCGCCTTTGCCGACCGAGGCGAGGGAATAGCCTTGTACGGGAAAGACCCAAACGGAGTCGCGTGCGGGCATGGGCGGGGGCCCCCCCGCCACTCCGGGCGGGGGCCCTCCTCGCAAGGCGCGATAAAGCGGAGGGAACAGGGTTCGCAAGGAATCCTTGGGAAGGAGTTGGTCCCGGACCGACTTCTCGAACCGATCCCATTCCCGGAGCGGCAACGGCGACGGAGCGGTGAGAGAGGCCGATGCGAAGGATGCGGCGAATATGATGGGGAGGATCATGGGGCGAAGCGCCGCAGGACCGGCGGGCCGAAGGGAAGGATTTCCATCAGGAACCGCTGGTAGCCTTCCAGGGTGAACCAGCCCTCCCGGCCTTTATCGCCCTGCGCCTTTTCGATATGGAATTCCTGCGCGGGCATGAAACTGAATCCAATCAAGTAGAGCCTGGGCTTCCCTTCCGCCTCGGCGATGTCCAGGATGACGGAAACATGCCCGATACCCCCGTCCTGGTTCTGGACCAGCATGTCCCCCGGGACCAGCGCCGCCGCGGAAGGGACCGGAGCGCATCCGCGTTTGAGGGAGTAGGAGTTGGCATTGGCGAAGCTGGTCCGCAAAAAATCCAGGTAGCTTTTTCCGCTGGACGCGAAGGCCTTCCGCTTGCCGTTGTAATCGAACAAATAAAGATGGTTCAAGGCATGGGCGCGCTGGTGGTATTCCGCCCACAGTCGCATGGCGAAGTCGGCGCATTGCTCCAGATCCTGATGGAAAAGCAGCGGTAGGTCGGCCACGCCGAAGACGTTGAAATCATTGATGAGATTGCCGTTGAAGGCGAGGATGCGTTTATCCTTTTTGACAGGCAGGGTCTGCAGGAAACGGCCGTAGCTGCCCGCGTCGGTCCGGACGCGCGTATAGCCCGCAGGCGTGGGAATGGCCGTGGCAAGGGTTTGGCCGCCCTCCGCGCCCGCAACGGCCGGCCGGCCGAAGCCGAGGCCTACCAGGAAAAGAGTTGTGGTTACGGCTGGATGGATGCGCATCCCCCCAAGATACTCGTTCTGAAATCGGGCCGCCTGGGAATCGGTTGGGCACGGCCACCGACGGCCTTCCGCCGCGATCTAGGGGCCGGGATGCGCGGCCGGGAGTTTGCGAGCGTCGCGGCTTGGGGAAGCGAATCGACCGGGAAAATCGGGAGCCCGCGTCCGCCGGAGGGGAGCCCACGAAGAGATTCGGCCCAGCCCGGCGTCCTTCGCGGGCGTCCGCT